>JAEEGL012882732.1_pt1 | contig 35924 bp, 19 predicted proteins | sample 9134231 | NCBI WGS metagenome assembly JAEEGL01 (sample SAMN16246548, study PRJNA631951) | gut metagenome | biome: gut microbiome; feature: rumen; material: fiber-attached | host: Bos | place: Iran: Karaj | collected 2018-10
ACAACCGTACCCATAAGGGCCTGGTTGCCGTTTTCCTTAGAGAAACCCGGCTCTTCTCTCATGTAATTTGCAGAGAACTCTACAACGCCGTAGCGCGGTTCCTGCTGTGCGTTTGCACTGAGCAGGGCAAGCGCAGAAGCGGCGATGATTAGCAATAACTTTTTCATAATGTATTATTTGCGATTCTTCCAGAGAGCAGTCATGTCTTCCAGGGTCTTGCCCTTTGTCTCCGGAACTATCTTCCATACAAATATAGCTGCACCAATGCAGATCACTCCGTAAAGTGCGTAAGCAAAGAAGTGGCCAAAACTATCTCCCATCGACCCTAACTTCATATTGTACATCGGCACGAAGGTGCTGGAAACTATGAAGTTGAATATCCACTGGAAGGCGACTGCAATTGCGGTTGCCTGGCTGCGGATGGTGTTGGGGAAGATCTCGGAAATGTATACCCAGCATATCGGGCCCCAGCTGAACATGAAGCAGGCGCTGTAAATCATGATTCCGGCTACAGGGACGAAGGCCGGCATTGCAACCACATTGCTTAGGGCGACGCATACCGCACCTATCGCCATGCCGATGGAACCGGTAATCAGCAGCGGCTTGCGGCCCAACTTCTCTACAGAGAACACTGCTACAAGGGTGAAGGTGATGTTAATCACACCCATTATAACCGTAAACAGCATGTTGTTGTCCACACCCATGCTCTCAAAGATTCGGGGAGCAAAGTACAGCACGGCGTTAATGCCAATTATCTGCTGGAACACGCTTAGCATGCAGCCGATGAACACCACCAGAATGCCGTAGGTAAAGATTTTTTCTCTCTTTTCTACTACCGTGGCCTTGATTTCTGCAAGTATCTCCTTTGCCTTTTCGTAGCCGTTTATGTTAGACAGAACCTTAAGGGCTTTGTCGTCCTGGCCGTTAAGCGCAAGGTAACGGGGAGTTTCGGGCACAAGCAGGATGAGCAGAGCAAACAGACCTGCCGGAACGGCCTCGGAAACGAACATTATCCTCCAGCCAACGGCATTGGTCCATTCCACAACTGCCGGATCGTTCATGTGGGACCTGATAATCAGGAAGTTGACAAAATACACCACCAACTGACCAAAGATAATTGCAAACTGGTTCCATGAAACCAGCGTGCCTCTCTTGGAGGCCGGCGACACCTCTGCAATGTACATAGGGCAAAGGGCCGATGCCAGTCCTACGCCGATTCCGCCCAGTATTCTGTAGCAGTTGAAGGCCAGCAGCAGGTTCTTTGTGGCGATGCCTTTTTCAAAGAAAAGGAACTCCGGATAATAAGAGCCCAGGGCTGACAGAAGGAACAGTATGCCGGCTACAAAAAGCGATCTTTTGCGGCCCAGCCTGGAGGCCAGAAGGCCGGAAAGAAGGGCGCCAATTACGCAGCCGATTAGGGCGCTGGAGGTTGTGAAACCATGCCAGGCGTCGGTGTACTCAAAGTCTGCTGCGCTTTGGAAAAACGCCTGCAGACCCCTGTCTGCGCCGGAAATTACGGCGGTATCGTATCCAAACAGCAGGCCGCCAAGCACAGCTACCAGAACTATGCCGGCCAAGTAGGCCTTGCTGCCTGTTTGTCTATAATTACTTTGCATACAGCGTCAGCATTGCTTCATAAAGCTCCTGTTTGCCGGAAGCGGCAACGGGCTCGCCGTTAGCCTTGGCGTAGTTGTAAAGATCTTCAAGGGTAGCCTTGCCGTCCTCGAACTTCTTGCCAAGACCGCTGTCAAAGCTGGCATAGCGCTCTTTCACCATTGCAGGAATGGGGCTCTCTTCAATGATTGCAGCTGCGTTAAGCAGGGCGTGTGCAATGGTGTCCATACCGGTGATGTGGGCAATGAAGATGTCCTCCGGGTCTGTAGAAGAGCGGCGCAGTTTGGCGTCGAAGTTGAAGCCGCCGTCGTGCAGGCCGCCGTTGCGGATAACCTGCATCAGGGCCTGAGTAAGCTCAATTGCGTTTACAGGGAACTGGTCGGTATCCCAACCGTTCTGGGCATCGCCGCGGTTAGCGTCAATACTGCCAAGCAGGCCGGCATCAACGGCAACGGTAAGTTCGTGCTCGAAGGTATGGCCTGCCAGGGTGGCGTGGTTAACCTCTATATTTACCTTGAAGTCCTTGTCCAGACCGTGATGACGAAGGAAGCCAATAACCACCTCTACATCCTGGTCGTACTGGTGCTTGGTAGGTTCCATCGGCTTGGGCTCAATAAGGAAGGTGCCCTTGAAGCCGTGTGCGCGGCCGTAGTCGCGGGCAGCGGCAAGCATTGCGCCCATGTGAACTTTTTCACGATGCATCTGGGTGTTAAGCAGGGAATAGTAACCCTCACGGCCGCCCCAGAATACGTAGTTTGTGCCGCCAAGCTTAATTGTTGCGTCGATGGCATTCTTTATCTGTACAGCAGCACGTGCAACGATATCGAACTGCGGGTTGGTGGCGGCGCCGTTCATGTAGCGCTTGTGGCCGAAGACGTTGGCCGTACCCCATAGGTTCTTGATACCGGTCTGCTTCATCTTCTCCAGCAGGTAGTCCGTAATATCCTTCATACGGGCCTCGTACTCTGCAATGTCGTCGCAGTCCTCTACAAGGTCTATGTCATGGAAGCAGAAGTACTCGATGCCCAGCTTCTGCATAAGCTCAAAGCCGGCGTCGGCCTTCTTGCGGGCGCGCTCGTAGGGGCATTCGCCCTTATCCCACTCGTAGCTGCGGGTCTGGCCGCCAAAGGGATCTGCGGATGCCTGGCCAAGCGTATGCCACCAGGCCATTGCAAACTTGAGCCATTCTTTCATGGGCTTGCCCATCACCAGGCGATCGGGCTCGTAATAGTGGAATGCAAGGGGATTCTTGCTCTTGGGGCCCTCGAAGGGGATTTTCCCCACTGTAGGGAAGTACTCTTTCATAATGGATGATTATTAGTTGTTTTCGTTAATTGCTTTTGCTAATTCTGTGCACCAGAGAGCGTAAGCTTCTTCCAGCACCTCATTTTTTGGCGCCGGTTCGATGGTGCTGATGTGTTTCAGGTGCGCGAAGGCTTCTTCGTGGCCGCTGTAAATGCCGGCACCTATGCCTGCGCCGCGTGCCGCTCCGGCGGCTCCGTCGGTGTCGAAGAGCTCAATCGTGGTACCGGTAATGTTTGCAAGGGTCTGCCTGAATATGGGGCTCAGGAACATGTTGGCATGGCCGGCATGAATCTTTTCTACATTCATGCCCATCTTGGTCATTATGTCCATTCCGTATTTGAAAGAGAATACGATACCTTCCTGGGCGGCCCTGATCAGGTAGAATTTATCTGTAATGTTGAAGTTTACTCCGTAGATGCGGCAGCCAATCTCACGGTTTTCAAGCATTCTTTCCGCTCCGTTGCCGAAGGGCAGGAAGCCTGTTCCGACGCATCCCGGGGGCACCGCGGCCACGATCTTGTTCATTTGATCGTAGCTGATTCCTTCGGGGGCGACGTTACGCCTGATCCAAGAGTTCAGAATGCCTGCGCCGTTTATGCAAAGCAGTATTCCAAGGCGGGGATTATCCTTTGTGTGATTAACGTGGGCAAAGCTGTTTACGCGGGACTTGGGGTCATATGCCAGGGTTCCGCTGACGCCGTAAACCACGCCTGAGGTGCCGGCTGTTGCGGCAACGTCGCCGGGCTCGAATACGTTAAGCGAAAGGGCGTTGTTCGCCTGGTCTCCCGCACGGTAGGTTATGGGGATGCCGGCCTTCAGGCCAAGCTCTGCGGCTGCTTTTTCCGTAACCCGTCCCTGCTCTGCGAAGGTAGGGCGGATTGTTGCCAGAATGTCTTTGTCAAAACCAAAGTAGTCCAGGAGCTCCTGGCAGATGCAGTTGTTCTTGAAGTCCCAGAATATGCCCTCTGACAAGCCGCTGACGGTGGTGCAGATTTCTCCGGTAAGGCGGGAGGCGATGTAGTCTCCCGGGAGCATGATCTTATGGATGCGCTCGTACAGGAAGGGCTCGTTCTGCTTTACCCAGGCCAGTTTTGCGGCGGTAAAGTTACCCGGGGAGTTCAGCAGGTGCTCAAGGCAGAACTGCTCTCCAAGTGCCTCCTGTGCGCGTTTTCCGTACGGAACCGCGCGGGAATCGCACCAGATAATTGAAGACCTGAGCGGCTGGCCGTCCTTATCTACGCAAACCAGGCCGTGCATCTGGTAAGAGATACCAATTGCGGCTATCTGCGCGCCTACGCTGGAGTAGTCTGTATCCACTCCGGAGCTGCCTATGGTAGAGGCTTTTGCTCCTGCCACCTGGGCAAGTACGTCCCTTGTGGCAAACTTTAGGCTTTCCCACCACATTTCCGGTTCCTGTTCCGCCCAACCAGGCTTGAAGGACTGGATAGGGGCTTCGTTTTTGGGATAAAAGGCGCGGGCTACGCAAGAACCTGTAACCGTGTCAACTATGGAGGCTTTTACGGAAGAGCTTCCAATGTCATAACCAAGTAAATATTTTCCGGGCATCTCCTGTTTTGTTAATAACCTACAATTTTACGGATTTTTGCGTCAATTTCCAAATTTGCTAGTCCATGTAAAGACCTGCATTCTTTATGACGGGCGGTGCTAAGGTCTTGATAATGCGCACTCTGACCTTAGAGGCCTTTGTCTCCGGCAGTAGCAGTATTCTCTTGTTGCCTATTGTTGTGCCGCAGCCGATTTCCATCCATCCGTCGCCGTCAGGCACATCAACCGCAAATTCTGCAACCCTCTGCCCAAGGGCGATGTCCTCCTGCAGCACAAGGCGGTTGAAGGGCTTGTCCGGATTGGCGGTAATCATTACCATGGGCAGTCCGTCCTGCTCCTTGCATTCGAACGATGTGGCTATGTTGTCAGAGAATATCCTGTCCAGCTCTGCGCGGAAGCCCTTCAGGGCGGCGATGTCATTGGGATGGATGCGTCCGCTTGCCGTGGGCGGTACATTCAAAAGAAGCACAGCTCCGCGTCCGACGCTCTTGTAGTAAATGTCAATCAGTTCGCATGGAGTCTTGACCTTGTCGTTTTCGCTCTCCCTCCAGAACCAGCCCGGACGTATGGATACGTCAACCTCGGCCGGAATCCAGTACGCTCCGCCTTCGTCTCCGCTGCCAAGGTAGTGCTCGTAGTCGCCCGGCAGGTTGCTGCGGTCGGCATTGTGAGCCTCGGGGGTGAAGGTGTTCCAGTTGGTCTCGTTGGCGTGACCTTCTTCATTACCTACCCATCGGCATCCAGGTCCGATGTTGCTGAATGTGACAACATCGCCTTGATGTTCCTTGACCTTGCCAAGGAAGAGGGGCCAGTCGTACACCTGCTTGCGCCCGTCAGGGCCCTCGCCGCATGCGCCGTCGAACCAAACTTCGAACAGGGGACCGTAGCCGGTCAGTACGCTTTCAAGAGACTTCACGTAGGCATCGTTATAACGCTCCGTGCCGTAGTCGGGATGATTCCTGTCCCAGGGGGAGAGGTAAACTCCAAAGCCGATTCCGGCCTCTTCGCAGGCTGCGGAAAGCTCTGCCAGCACGTCTCCGTTGCCGTCACGCCACTTGCTGTTGGCCACTGAATGCTCGCTGGACGGATTATCCCAAAGTGAAAAGCCGTCGTGATGCTTGGCGGTAATAATAATGCCGCCGAAGCCGGCTTCCTTTGCCACCTGGGCCCATTGCCTGCAGTCCAGGCTGTCCGGGGCAAAGAGGTCGTTGCTCTCTGTTCCCTGACCCCACTCCAGACCGGAGAAGGTGTTGGGCCCAAAGTGCACGAACATATTCATTTCTTTCTGGTGCCAGGCCAGCTGCTGCGGAGTGGGAACGGGGCCGAAGGGCTTCGGCCTGTTGGGCCCGCAGCACACTGCGATAAGGGCTGTCGCCAGGGCTAAATACTTAATATTCATATTTTTCTGCGTTTTTGCGTGCGGGCGATGCATCCGGAACTATTGCAAATGAGAACTTGTAGTCCTTGTTGCTCCAAAGGCTGCGTGTAGGCTCGGTTCTTGAACCCCAGCTGTTGTATCCGCCCACGCCCGTCATAGTGTAGTCTATGCACACCTCTACGTAGTCACGTACAGGCACGTCGTTAATGTGACGGTTGTGTTTGGTGTCACCCTCGTCAAGGTCTTCCGTACTGCAGCCCAGCACATTGAATTCAAAGTCATTGCCAACGACGGTCATAAGTCCGTCAAGATCAAGCCAGCGGGCGCCGGTGTGGTGGCCGGTCTCCTGAGGCCTTACATAAGGGTAGATAGAGGCTTCCGCCGTACTGCGGTAAAGCCCTACCGGAGTGCCTTCAAAGCGGTCCTGGTAGTTCTCCTGAGGGCCGCGGCCAAAATAGGTGAAGGCTCCGCTACCGGCAATCCTGGTCCTGAAACCAAGACGGGGAAGCTCTACGTTTTCTGTGCGGCAGCCTTCCAGGGCGGCGTCAACCTTAAGCACGCCCTTGTTGTCCAGGCGGTAAATAACCGTGTAGGCTCCTTCCTGAAGTTTATAAACTACCTTCAGTGCGGGAACTCCGTAATAATCGGTCACCTGAACCTTGGTGTTAAACTCATTGGAAGCCTTTTTCCATTGTTTGCAGCGTTCCTGCCAGCCGTTTCCGTAGTCGTTATCAACGGGTGCTCTCCAGAAGTTCGGACGAAGGCCGAATTCGCTGTCAATCAATTCTTTGCCATTATATTTGTAGCTGGTAACATAACCCAGTTTCTTGTCAAATATAAGCTCTGCCTTGCCGGCGGTAATAGAAGCAAAGTCTGCCTTTTCACCGGCGTAGGACTTTGCAAAGTCGTATTTGTAGGGAGCCTTCTGTGCGCTTGCTAGCTTGTATTGGTCGCTCGCGATTACAGATCCAAGGGCTGTCGTCACGTTAAAGTTGATGTAGGCGTCGCAGTCCGGTTTCAGGGCGGGGAGCTTTATCGCAAGGCTTTCCTTTTCCTGGGGAGCGGCGCTCAAAGCCATCTTGCCCTTAAGCTTTGCAACTCCGTTTTCTTCTATCGCCCAGTTAAGGGTAAGACCCTTCAAAGAGATAAAGTAGAAGCGGTTAAGAACATCGAACTTACCCTCTTCCATGGCGGCAGGAGTCACTTTTACGTTCTGATAGTTCCATTTTACCTCCGCGGCTGCGGGATGTGGATCGCGGTCCGGGTTTACAATTCCGTTGCAGCAGAAGTTGCCGTCGCTGGGTAAGCCTGTGCCATAGTCGCCGCCATAGGTGAAGTAGCCCCGTCCGGCGGCATCGGTCTCATAAAGGCCCTGATCAACCCAGTCCCAGATGAAGCCTCCCTGCAGGTTGGGATACTTGTAAATGTATTTCCACTGCCAGTCAAGGGATCCGGTAGAATTACCCATTGCGTGGGCATATTCAGACGGTGATATGGGCCTGTCCGGAATCTCTTCTCCCATACGCTTGAACCAGTCGGCTCCGGGGTACTGGGGCACTATCATGTCCGTGTTCCATTCGAACTCTGCACGTTCGTAGTTGATGGGGCGGTTCATGTCCTTCGACTCCATTTCCTTCAGCTTGCGGTAGCAGTCGTAGAAGTTCACTCCGTTGCCAGCCTCATTGCCAAGGGAAAGTAGGGTGACGCAAGGGTAGAGGGCGGTTTTTCTGTACATGTTAAGTACCCTGTCCCAGTGCTTGGGACCCCATTCGGGCTTGTTGCCAAGGGTGCGGTCCAGACGGTAACCCATTGCGTGGGATTCAATGTTGGCCTCGTCGTAAACATAGAAGCCAAGGCGGTCGCAAAGCTCGTAGAACTGGCGTGGCTGCGGGTAGTGGCATGTCCTTATGGCGTTGATGTTAAGGCTCTTCATAAGAAGCAAGTCCTTAAGAATCAATTCTTTGTCTATGTAGTGTCCGGTAAGCGGATTGTGCTCGTGGTAGTTTACGCCCTTGAATTTGACGGGCTGGCCGTTAACCAGGAAAACGGGGTATTCTTTGCCGTCCAGGCTTACCTTGCCCATTTCAAAGCGGCGGAAGCCTACGTCAAATGCGGTATAGTACTTGCCAACCTTAACCACCAGGGTATAAAGGTTGGGGGTCTCTGCGCTCCAGGCTTTGGCGTTGGGAACAATGCCGTTGGCCTTGCCTTCCAGAACAGCCTTTCCCCCGTCATACAGTTTGTACGATGCGCCTTCGGGCAGGTTCCTAAGCATCAGTACGCCGTCCTTAAGGTCGGGGCCGAAGGTAGAAACTATGCTGAAGTCGTCCGGCAGTACGGGACCATCCTCACAGGTCAGGTAAACATCGCGCTCGATACCGCTAATTCGCCAGAAGTCCTGGTCTTCCAGAAAAGAACCTGTGCTCCAGCGGAAGGCCTTGACTATCAGCTTGTTTTCACCGGGCATCAGGTGCTGGCCAATGTCGTAGCGGGCTGCGGCCTTGGAATCCTCGTGGTAACCCACAAAGGTGCTGTTTATATAAACGTAAACGCCGGCCGATGCGCCTGCAAGGGTAACATATATCTTCTTTCCTTTCCAATTATCCGGAACAGTGAAGGTGCGGCGGTAAACGCCGGCCTCTATTGTTGATGGCAGAATCGGGGGCTGCGGGTTGGTGGGGGCGAAGTCGTACGGAACATTTGAATAGACAGGATATCCGAAGCCTTGAACCTCCCAGTTGCCAGGCACTTTTATGCTATCCCATTCCCTTATGAACGCGGGATTCTCAGGAATGTCGCTTCCGTCCTTGAAGTACGCGAAGTCCCATGTTCCGTTAAGGCAGATATAGTTTTCGCTGCCATCCGGGCCGTCCGTAAGGCCTTTTATTGCGGCGGCTTCCGTAGGATAGTAAAACACTTCCGGCCGCGCTGTCTGCGCATTAATGCTTATTGTGTTAATGTCCCTGTGATAGGGGAGTGTGCCTTGCGCCGCTGCCGGCACAACGGCAAAGGCCGAAGCCGCAAGGAAGGAGAGGAGTTTCAGTCTCATAGTGTCTATCTTATTTTTGACTTATATACCTGCTCGGGAAAAGTGAAACCATTATAGATAATCTGATACCACAATTTAATTGATTCTTGAATATTATATTTATAGGTATTGAAACAAAGTGAATTATGATTATTTTTAGTATTATAATGAATTAATACTCGAATTAGATTATCATCTATTGTTATCAACTTTATAGTAAAACAATTCCCATATGAAGATAAATTTATTTCTTTTTCTTTCCCATTTATTAATAAAGAAAACAGTTTCTCAAACAGTATTATCTGGTTTTTTATGAAATATACAATAAAACTAACAGATTGAGGATGAATATATACTATACTTTCCACTATATCTTCAAAAACTCGTTTATTCTCTATCGATAGGATGATTTGTTTATTATCATTATAGAAGTGGATAATATGTAGAGTCTCTTTCTTTTTTGTATTATGACTAAAGAGATATTTATATATTCTTGTCCACCAATAATTATACTCAATAAGAGATGGCCCTTTTTGGGGAAACGTAAAAGATAACCGTGTTCTTTCAGTTATATCACTAAACCCCCAACTAACAAAAATGAGTGTGCTTGTTTGCGTATAGTATGGAATATGAAAATTAAGCCAAAATATATATCGATTTGTTCTACTATAGTTGTTTAATAATTCGGTTAACTCTTTTAAGGTTCTTTTATACTTTTTAATTTTTCGTTTTATATATCCTTTTGTTGAAACATCAATGGCGATGCCGTCATTTCTGTAAAAATAAACCCTATGTAAAGGTAAACTAATCCCAGTATCACATTTTATGGAATCATACAAAGCCAAAAGCCTTGTTTCGAAATCTTGGGTTGAGTAAAAACTATCCATATACAAAAATTATTACTGAATAGGGACGAAACGATTAACAATATAGGGTCTTACATGATTTGAAAACACATACTCGGACATTCCTATAGCCCGTGCTCCTAAATCATTGGAAATCCAATGTAATCCAGGTTGTATGGCTAGGTCTTTTCTGAGTTGCATTAATTCCAAAGTATATTTTGGAATCTCAACTTTTACTATAGGGTGACCGGATGCTTTGTATCCTAATGCATAGTTATAATCACTAGTCATATACAAAGGCCCCGAATCATATTCTGACCCGGTTGTCCCGCGATATAGGGTGACTATACTATCATCTGGCCCTGCATCAAAAACATATTCGTCATACAGTGGTTGAGGTCTTCCAAGTTTTGGATTAGAAATTTCGGGCTTCTGCGGCTGTAATTGAAAATCAATATCTTTCGTGGAAAGTTTAACACTTCCATCCCAGAAGCTATTGCCTTTTTTATAATCAATTATACCTTGAGAAACACCCCCTAAAAAAGCGCCTGAAGCGGCTCCTGTAAATAAACCAATAATGCCAGATTTAAGGGCATCCCAGAAATTTGAACCATTAATTAAAGACGCGCCAAAACCACTTATAAACCCGGATACAGCACCACTTCCCGCACCAATAATGGCACCTCCGATAAACCCACCAAATGCGACATTGGGAGCGATGGCGGATGCTATCCAACTTCCAGTATACCCGCTTACCGCACCAACAACAGCTCCCCCGAGCAAATATTTCCACGTACGCCAGTTCCAATCCCAATGGAAAGGATTATAGTCGCCTTTGTTAGCTGCTACTCCGGCAGAATATGCACCAATTACAGCCCCTATTATGATTGGAATCCAGAAGAACTTCCCATTCCTGTCCACATACTTCAGGGGATTGCCGTAACCGTAGAGATATCGGTTGATGTTTTGTGAGAAATCCGGGGATTGTATAAGAGGATCTGGGGAGAGGAATCGTGCAAGGTATGGATCGTAAAGTCGTGCATTGGCATTGACTAGTCCAAACCAGGGTAGCCACTCGTGCCCGGTCCAGCCACGTCCCAACAGTAGACTGGGTTCCTGACCTGGTGCGTAGGCGGCCCGGGTCTGCGGATTGCGCATGCGTCCCCAAGGGTCGTAGCTGTATTCTGCGACAAGGTTTCCACTTGTTGTACATAGGTGGGTAATGCTTCCAAGAACATCTCTTCCAATGACGAATAGGGTGGTCCCGGAGCTGTTTTTAACCAGCGCCATGGGGGCAGTATATGCATCTCCACCAATATATAGTCTTTCCGTAGTGCTTCCTGTGGGTGTTACATCTCGTTCGTATGCACCTGATTGGGCGTAGAAGCGGGTCATAACTATGACAGAATCGGCATCCCTCAAGTGCATTACCGTCCGTTCGTCGGTCTCACCGTAATTAAAGTCGGCCTTCCAGCTGCCTTGGCTTATGGTTTTAGGGCGTCCGAAAGAAGTGAATGTAAGGCTCTGAGTCTGGTCCGGAACAATGTCGTTACCGGCGGGGATAGCGTTTGCGATATAATATGGATGATCCTCGTCCGGATATGTCATCGTAGCTACGCCGTCTATCTTCTTTATGTTGCCGGAGTTGTCGTATTTGATTCCATCCTGTCCGACGGTCTTTAACCTGCTGATGGCATCATAGGTAAATGATTCTGTAAGAGTTCGGTTAACGTCTGTTCGCGACATCATATTACCAGTGGCCCCGGCAAAGTTGTATGATGTGTTTTGGATAGAGCCGCTACCCATTCTCTTAGTTGCAGGTAGGCCCGTGTTAGAATATGTTGACTGTTTGAGGATGCTGCCGCTATATTCACGGGTGGGCTGACCAAGTGCATTCTCTGCATCAAGGGACCAAACAACGGTACTGTCACTGAGCTTAATGGATACAAGATGGCCATTAGAATAGCTGTAATATTCTGTCGCCAAAGACACCCCGTTTACAGAATAACTCCGGGTTCTTGTGACACTTCCGGGACCATATGTCAACTCTTTTGTCAGAGTGTAAGCCAGTTGTCCTCCGTCATACTGTGTTTCGGTTGTTTTATATGCACGGCCATAGGAGTCATACTGAATTCTTTGTACATGCAGCGTGTCATACTGACTGTCTAGCGTCGCGCTTTTGATAAGATGACCAAAGTCATTATAAGTAAACGAAGAGCTGTTTCCGTCGGAATGAGAGATGCTGGTGGTGCGTCCGTACTGGTCTTCAGTAACGGACGTGGTACCAAGGGCGTTTGATGTCAGATGGAACGTCATCCCGGAAGAAGAGTGAGACCAAGAATCAGAAATCTCACCTGCACTGGGGTCGGTCAAATGGCTTCTTCTTCCTAATGTGTCGTAAGTAAAGAATGTTGCAACTCCTCCGGGGGCAATCATCTTGGCTGGTCCGTCATGATCCAGCAGGATATATGAGATGCATCCGCCGGCATCTTCACTCGAAATCAGCCGGCCCCATGCATCGGTAGTCTTGACGGATTCCAGACTGTCACATACGGTTCTGACAGATGTCCCATTGTACGATATTGTAGTATGTCCATTATTTGGATAATACTCGTCAGTGTGTCGTCCATAAGCGTCAAAGACTGTAGTCTTCCACAGAATGCTGTCGGCATTTCTGAAGGGTAGGGATTCTTTTAGTAATTGGCCATTTTGACGATATTCCTTGTCAACGAACCGCCATACCCCATTGAAAGCTTTGCTGCCAGATCGGATATCCCGTCCTAAGGCATCGCTAAAAATGACTTCGTCGGGAGATCCGGTGTTATGAACGGTGGTTTTGTATAATCCATTGGGGATGGTGTTGTCCCACTGCGTTGATGCTGTTTTTTGACCTCCGTCAGGGGTCTGAACAGAAACAGTTTCTCCCCAGCTGTCGTACGAATAGTGTGTAAGATGATTTCTTGGATCAATTATCGTGGTTGGCTTTCCCCATCTATTGTATCCTTGATAATACGTAATTTTTCCAAGAACATCCTTTTGGGTAAGAACAAACCTGTCGTCAGAGTCGTATGTGTATTCTTCTCCAATGAAAACAGTCGATCCGTGCTTTGCTGTTTTCTCGCTTAAGACCTTACCCTTTTCTGAATAAGTCCAATTTGTCTCTGAAATAAGATTATGGGCTCTTCCAAAGAGAGCGACCAAGCTATCTGGATTAACGCGAGGGATAATAACAGAAGTTGTATCATTAGGGACTTCCGGTTCACCGGGATCGTCGGGATCTGGAATTGGAGGCAGATTTCCATTTAAGGATAATCCTCCAATGGATGCCGGTTCGGCAATTATCTCGTCATCATCGGCTTCTATGTCGTCGTCTCTCCATCCTAAGAAGACTTTTTGGCGTGTGGGGCGCATCAGGGAGTCCCTCCAGAAAACTGTTCTTTCCTCCCATGTGTGAGTAATGGTAGCTTCCCTGCCCTTCCTGACGGATGTCATTGCCGGTTGGCCAAGCATATAGATATTCGGCTCCGCACGGTGGTCGTAAGTGTTTTCGGAAATCACCGTGAGTTTATTTACCGTGTTGTTGTCAGTCCAGCTCTTAGCGGTGACGCTGACGGGGAAACTGCGCTCGTCGTACTCGTACGTTGTCTCTTTATGGACACCTGTCAGGTGGTCGTTAGACGTTGTGCTGCTAAGTCTAGGAGAAGGAACGGTTTGTGCAACAATATTATCGTAAACAAACGATTGGCTGGCAAATATGCCATCGCTATGGTAGGATATTTTAGAGACGCTACTTTGAATTGCACCATACTTTTCCGGCAGGTATGTGTTGATTTGCGTTGTATTCCTGATATTGTCCTGGATCCTTGTTTTTCCGAAGCCTAAAAAACCAAGACCAGTTGTTCCCCATGCAGCATCGTAGTAGGTATAGTAGATATCTTTTACTCGCTTATTGCCGGATACGGCGAACTCAGAGGAAAGGAGATAAATGGGTAGTGCGAACTTGGCAATGTTGTCCGAAGTACTATAAATGCGTGTAGTATCAACTTGATATACTTCAGACGAGGACATGTTTTTGAAGCCAAGAGTATTGGTATTTCCGAAGCTGTCTGTTACCCGACTTATCAGCCTGAGTTTGCTGGCGTCGTGGGTATAACCCAATATCCTTAAGTCATTGTCTCTTATTATGGCCACATTGCTGATACCTGCGACATCGCCTATGCTGCATTCAATAAAATTGAACGAATCGTTAAAGGCCGGGATGGATTTAAAACTAAAACTGCCAGAATTATTAATAGCGTACGACAGCGTCGAATCATGCTTAATAACGATATCCGACAATCCGTCATGGTTGATATCCATGAAATAGACCTCGTCGCTTGTTTGAAGGGATACGTAGTAATGGACTTCGGAGTAGAAGGCGTTGCCGGAATTATACAGAATCCGCCACAGCGTAGAGTTTGAACCTTTTTCTGGCGGAATGACAAAATCCAGATATCCATCTCCATTCATATCTGCAAGTCGAGGCCCGCCAGATGCTAAAATGCTATTTGAAAAAGTGGAAGTCTTTTGTTTGAGGAATTGGCTAAAGCTACGATAATAGATATCCATTGAACAACCAGATTCGGCGGCAATACACAATTCTGTTCTGCCGTCGGAATTTATGTCGGTGCAAAAGTAGCGTTCAATCTCGTCCTCATGAATTTCATGACTCTGCGAAACGCTTATAGACTCACTCTCTAAATCAATAAGCCGTATATGCGAGTCTGAAAAAGTCTTAGTGCTGCCATTGGGCATGGTAAACTCTCTGGCGGTCAGTAGCAATAATGACGTGCGTCCTTTTCCGTCAAAGTCTCCCCATCGCAAATATATAGGGCGAGGGTAATGCAAGGCGTTCCAGGGCCCATGATAAAAACTACCGCTTATCGGAATAGAAAAAGACCTTTGGGTATAGTTAGCACCAGATTCGCTGAAATCATAAATGGTGACGGTTAATTGAGTGTCATTTCCGGAGACGGCGGAATTAAGTTTAACTATTTCATCGGCCCCATCGCCATCAATATCAACTGCATCCATTGAAATAAAGCCATCTCCCGAGTAGAATGTTCGTCCTACCGGGGTAAACCGTTTGGGCGAGAATCGGTCTCTCTTATAATTCAGAATGCATATTTCTTGATCTGATAATGACGAAGCTTCTAAAACAGGGTAAATAATCAACCCGTCATCAAAAGAACCGGTGGTGAATTTTCCGCGTACGAAGCGTAAATTATTACTATTGGAGGGTGTATTGAAATAAGCCCCCAAATACATACTTTTTACAGTCTTCAGCGTATCCGGGAAGGTGTAGTCGTCCGTGCCATACGAAAAGTCCACGGGCGGAATCTGTTCTCCGTTGGCAGAATAGCAATCAATTCTTTTTAGTAAGTTGACGCCTTCTTTCAATACGTGAGTCAGGGCATATCTGACTAGAAGAGTGTCACTGCTGAAGCTAGCAATGCTCTTTAATAATCTCTTCTTCTGGAATTTTTTCCCAGCATAGTACAAGTCGTGCCAGTCTTGTCTGTTTTCATAGGAAAATTCTATTCTGCCTGCCGCTGTGCCGTTTGACCTCAAACCATATTTAATAGTCTTAATGTAGTACTCGACACCAAAGAAATTAGCATCTTCATAGTACTCGTATTGAATCTTATTACCATTTATATCCTCAGATTCTAGAATTGGAAAGATTGCCATTTGAGGCTCGTTCGATGCCGTTCCAAATCTTGCTTTCTCTCCGGTGGGATATGCGGCATTAAACCCGATAACGGACGAATTGCTGATGATGGCTTTCATTGCCACCTTGCCGCGGAAGGTCATTCGGTCATAGTTTGGGCTTAAGAACTCTTCCGGGTTCTGCAGCAAAGGGTCACCATCCAGGGCGTATCCTCCTAATCCAGCTTCGGCATTTGCGGGGACAACCTCTTTATTGAAGTGGTGGTTTTTGTTTGTAATAGTAACAGAAGAAACGCCGCCGATTCTCCAGCCATATCCAGCGACATCGTTCACACCCTGACTATTATACTGCAATGAAATAGCAGGAGCATAATCTATTCCCGGTGCCGTTGGAAGGGTGACGGAATATGTCTTTCCTCCCATTTGAGTAACACCTTCTTCCAATGGAATGGCGCCAACGGCATAGTTAGACAGTATGCGGGCGGCAATCTGTGGGAATGTGGCGGCAATGGAATCCTGAAATGCAATTTCTGCCAACATGCCCGAAGGGGTCGACAAAGGATCACCAGGAACTGCAACCGAATCTCCGACAGACGGCGCCGAAGCCATTGGGATAAATGAAATAGATTGAGTTAAAACACTATCCAGGGTATACGAGCTTTGGTTAATACCGCCTTGATTATTACCTAATTGCCTCAGAATCCTATTCCCTGCAGCATCATGGGAATATAGAATTCGGTTCTGCGCGCCAGCCGGCACAACGACAAGCATGGCGGCGGCAAGCAAGGAGATAATGTTGATCCTCATAAATAAAATCAGTTTTTATCTTTTACCAGCTTCAAGCAAAGTATGGTTAGGTCATCGTTGGGTGCGACGCCTGCCCTGTGGGCCTCTACGGCCTCCTGCAGCATGACTACAACATCCTGGGAATCCATGCCGGGAGCCTTCTCCATCGCCTTCAGGAGCCTGTCTTCTCCAAACAGGTCATAGCGCAGATTCTCTGCCTCTGTAAGGCCGTCGGTGTAAAGCAACAGCTGGGTGTTCCAGGTATTCTCAAGAACCTCGCCCTGGAATACAAAGTCGTCGCAAGTGCCAAGAGGTATGTTGGTATTCTTGATCTGCAGGAAGTGAGGAACTCCTCCTGGTTCGCAAATTACGGGCGGATTGTGTCCGCAGTTACATATCTCCATGCGGCCGGTCTGCAGGTCAACTTTGCCTATGAACATGGTCACAAACATGCCCTGGTCGTTGTCTGCAGAAAGGGCGTGGTTAATCTTAGTCGCAATCTCCTGGGGCGAATACTCCTGCTGGGCGATGATACGGAACAGGTTACGTGTCACTGCCATGAACAAGGATGCCGGAATACCCTTACCGGAAACGTCTCCAATGCAGAAGTAAAGATTCTCGTTTTCTACAAAGAAATCGTACAGGTCGCCTCCAACCTCCTTTGCAGGCGTCATGGATGCGAACAGGTCAATATCGTGCCTGTTGGGGAAGGGCGGGAAGATGCGGGGCACCATGCTCATCTGGATGTCGCTGGCCACTTTGATTTCGTTTTCGATGGCGGCCTTGGCGGCGGTGGTGGATTTCATCTCCTCTATGTACCTGACAAGGGATTGCTGCATGTTGCCGAAGGACTGGCAAAGGCGGCCGACCTCGTCTGTGCGGACGTCGTTTGGTAGCTCTTCGTCAAAGTTTCCGGCGGCGATGCTTTCTGCCTGATCTGTAAGGGTGTTGAGGGGCTTAAGCTCTCTCTGGATTAGTTTTGCCAGTACGTAAAGCATTAACAAAAGTCCAATGACAAAGATGCCTATTACGGTGTTTCTCAGGCGGTTGAAGCCTTTGAATATGTCATTCTCCGGGCAGACGATGGCTACGCTCCAGCCCGTTTTTTCCAGCGGCTTGTAGAAAATATAGCAAAGCTCATTGTTGATCTTTAGCTGTTTAACACCTTCTTCGCCATGGACCATTGCCTGTCCCAGGGCCATCTTTTCAGGGTTTTTGCCTTCCAGACAATCAGTAAAGATGCTCTCATAGATAAGTTTTGAAGGGTCCGGATGAACTAAGAAAGTACCTCCGCGGCCAATCATCACACTATATGAATTAGGGTAAGGCTTAACGGCGGATATGGTTTCTGAAAGCCATTCAAGGGCAAGGTCGGTGGCAATTGTGCCAATATAGTTGCCCTGATTGTCCCAGATGGGCTGGCAGTAAGAGAAAATCATATCTCCGGAAACGTCATCCTCTGAGTCGCTGTCTATGAATGGTTCTGTCCAGGCCGGCTTGTTCAGAAGCTTGCTAAGCTGGTACCAGTCCATGTAGAAATACTCATAGCTGGGGCTGCCTTTCCTGGACACTTCAACCTTCCCGTTATTCCAGTAGGCGAAGGCAGAGAAATATCGGCCATATTCCTGGAAATAGTATGGCTCAAAGGCAATGGAACAGCCATGAAGATCCGGGTTGTTCTCAAGAATGCTCTTGCTGTATACGAACATGGAATCCGGGCAGTCGGGATGTCTGTTCACAAGCCATTTTGTGTCGTTGGTGGCGACTTCCACCCTTTCCAGAATGTTATCGATTCGCTGGACGGTATTACTCAGCTGCTGGGTTGCATGCTCCAGGGCTTCACTGCGCACGGCCTCACGGGACTGCATGAACATTACGGCCAAAGCTACCAAAAACACTGATGTTGCCAGAAGGGCTATGAACAGTCGAAGCCTTCTGGACAGCGAAGAACTGATGTACTGAAGTATCTTATTCATGGTGCTTTATTTGGCGATTAGTTGTTCGTATGTAATTTCGTGCAGAATGAACTGGTTCTCCATCATCATGTCATTCGCCAGTTTCACCATATCCGGCCTGATGCGGAATTCGCGCTTGCCTGTATCGTGGTCTATCTGAAGGCGCAGGACTTCTTCCAGCATCAGTTTCTGGAGTGTGCGGTTGGTGGCTACGTGGCCCTCGTCAACGTATTTCATTACAATGTCCAGAGTCTCTTCCGGATGCTCGGCGGCCCACTCCCAACCCCTTCTGCTGGCCTGGGCGAAGCGTTCTGCGTCGCCGCGGTTTTTCTCGTAGCACTGACGGGTCATGTAAAGGCCGTCTTCCTGCACGTTGTAGCTGTGGTCGCAGAAGCGGTAAACGTTTTCTTCTGTCATATTAACGCCGCTTTGCTTAAGCAGAAAGTATTCGTTGTAGCTCATGGCCAGGGTAGCATCCAGCGCTCCGGCTACAAACAGGTTCACGCTGGAAGCGAACTTCACCCATTCGTAGTCCAGACCTTCCCTCAGGCACATGCATATCGCAATCTGGTCAAAGCCTACGCTCCATGTTCCTACGCGTATGCCTTTGCGTTTGATAGGATTCTCGTTGTTGCGGGACACAATTACCAGTGCGTTGTTCATCGATGTCTGAAGAATGTTGACAAGCGGGATGCCGTTGTCGATAATCTCCATTGCCTGGCATAGCTGCAATGTGGTGACCTGGCTCTTGTTGCTTCTGATCAGGTCTATTGCGGACTGCGTCGATGTCGGGTGTACGATTTTGACATCAACACCGGCTTCTTTGTAGAAGCCTTTTTCCTGTGCGACATAGTAGCCTGCGAACTGGGCTTGTGCCGTCCATTGCGGAGTAAATACAAAGCCTTGTGCGGCAGCCGGCAAAACCGCCAGCACCGCTCCCGCAAGGAATGATATTAGTTTTCTGGTCATAATGGGTTATTTATAATGATAGGTCGCCGGTAAGGCGGATATCTTCTGATGAGGCGCCAACGCCGATGGTAAAGAGGCCGGGCTCTACTACGGGCTGCATTTCTTTGTTGTAAACCTGGAATGCGCTGCGCCCAAGTTCAAAGGTGATGCGTTTGGCTTCTCCCTTGGGGATGAATATCCTCTTGAAAGCCCGCAGCTGCTTGCGCGGCCTTACGGTTGAGGCCTGCCTGTCCGTAATGTAAAGCTGGGCGACCTCGTCTCCGTCATAGTTGCCTGTGTTGGTGACGGTAAAGGAAACCGTGGCGCTGTCGTTGCCGGTCTTGACAATCTCCAGGCCGGAATAGTCAAATTTGGTGTAGCTAAGGCCGTAGCCGAATTCGTACAGGCCCTTGGCGGACATTTCTACGTAGTCGTGGCCAAAGGGGAACTTCTTGTTGTAATAAACCGGCAGCTGGCCCACGTTTCTGGGTACCGTAACGGGCAGGCGGCCGGCGGGATTGTAGTCGCCGAACAATACATCTGCCAGGGCGTTTCCTCCTTCCTGGCCGGGATACCACAGGGTAAGAAGGGCGTTGGCGTTAGCCTTCTGCCAGTTCTTTTCCAGCGGGCGGCCTTCAATATGAACCACAACCAGGGGCTTGCCTGTAGCCTTTAGGGCTTTAAGCAGGGCGTCCTGACGGCCCATTAGGGACAGGCTGGCGCGGTCGAAGCCCTCGCCGGCTTCCATGTCGCTCACGGTTCCTTCGTCCACAACAGCTGCACCGGTGTCTATGTATTTGGTTTTGAAGTCTCGGGCGCTGGATCCGCCTACGACGGCAATGACAACGTCGGCCCGCAAGGCGGCGATAACAGCCCCGGGAATGCCGGAAGCGTCTTCATCGCGCACGGCGCAGCCTTTGGCGTAGATGACGTTTGCCGGCCCTATCTTGGCTTTGATGCCGTCCAGCATGGTTGCCACGTTGCTGCGTTCCTGCGGGGCGGTGTAGTCTCCAAGCTGGTTGTACATATTGTCTGCGTTGGGGCCGATAACGGCTACTTTTATGTTCTTCTTTAGCGGCAGAATACCGTCGTTTTCAAGCAATGTAACGCCCTCCAGTGCCGCTTTGTGTGCAACTTCTATGTTCTCCGGGGTGCGTACCTGAATGCCGTCCTCGGGAATGTAGGGATTGTCAAACAGGCCAAGGTCGAACTTTATCTTAAGCACGCGTCCGGCTGCGATGTCAAGGTCTTTTTCTGAAATCTTGCCATCGTCCAAGCTCTTCTTCAGCAGGCTGAAGCAGTTGGCGCCAAGATCTACGTCCACGCCGGCTTTAAGGGCAATCTCTCCTGCTTCCTGCAGGTTAGCTGCAATATGGTGGTCGTTAGCCAGGCCGTCCACGCTCTGAAGGTCGGACACTACAAAACCATCGAAACCCCACTGGCCGCGAAGCAGGTCGGTAAGCATGTCGCGGTTGCCGGTCGTGGGCTCGCCGTCAATGGCGTTGTAAGAAGTCATAACAGACAGTGCTCCTGCGTCGATGGCGTCCTTGAATGCGGGCAGGAAGTTCTCGTACAGGTCCCTTTTGCCAACGAAGGAGGGGTTGCCGTTATGGCCGCCTTCCGGTATGCCGTATGCGATGAAGTGCTTAAGTGTGGATATTACGCCTTTGTCGTAGCCGTTAGCCTTGGGGCTGGTTCCGCGCATCATTCCGGCAGCCATGGTGCCGGTAAGGTAAACATCTTCTCCGTAGGTCTCTTCTACGCGGGACCATCTTGGCTCGCGGGCCAGGTCTATAACCGGACCGTAAGAAATGTGGCCACCCTGTGCGCGCAGTTCAGATGCAATTACACGCCCGACTTCCGTCATCAGGTCCGGGTCCCAAGTCGATGCCAGGCCGATGCTGGTAGGGAAGACGGTTGTGCCGATGGCCATGTGTCCGTGCGGGGCTTCTTCTGCCAGGATTATGGGGATGCCAAGGCGGCTGTGCTCAATGCTGTATTTTTGCAGAAGGTTGTAAGTCTTTGCCGCCAGCTGCGGGTTGAGGCCTGTTTCCAGGGTCTTCCTTGTCCAGGGGTCAGCCCTGAATGCTGCCCAGAGCATGCCTCCGCCAAGGCTGTCCACGAAATTGCGGTACAGGTCCGTGATCTCTACAGAGTCTGCGCTGACTTTGTTGTACATTGGCCAGCCCAAAGGGCATATCAGCTGTCCTATCTTCTCTTCCGGGGTCATCCTTTCCAGAAGGTCTTTTACGCGCTTGTCCGTTGACAGGCCGGCATTTTTGTATGCGGGTGTATTGTCACCGCCGCAGGCTGCCAGTAGGAAAAGGGCAGCTGTCAGCATCAGCATTTTTATTGCACTTCTCATATTCAAAAACATTCTATCCGCTAAATATACAAAAAAATCTGCAAATACCCATTTTCCTGCCCCAAAGCTACGGATTTCCTCCGATACTCCGAAATAAATATGGAAATCTCCTAAAAAAATTAGGAGATATAAAAATAATGTCTATATTTGCCGAAAACAATTCCGCTTATGAAGCAGCAGTTAACCGCAAAGGAAGAGATGCTGATGAACGTTTTCTGGCAACACGGACCACTGTTCATCAGGGACTTGATTGCTTATCTTCCTGACCCCAAGCCGCACTACAACACTGTAGGAACGCTGGTTAAGTTTCTGGAAGAGAAGGGCTTCCTGGAAAGGGTGCCCATGGCAAACTCTTTTATGTACAAGGTAAAGATCAGCGAGCGGCAGTATCGCGGCAACACCATTTCCAACGTGGTGTCCAAGTACTACGACAACAGCTATGCCAGCCTTGTTTCCCAGTTTGTAGAGGAAGACAAAATGAATCTGGAAGAGCTTAAAGCCCTTATCCGGACAATAGAAAACGGCAAAAAATGACAGACTTCCTTGCATACATTCTGAGGAGCGGCCTTTACATGGCCATCTTCTATGCATTCTTCCTGCTGGTAATGCGCAAGACTACCTTCTTCCGCCTTAACAGGATGCTGCTTCTTGCAGGCACACTGGTGTGCCTTGTGCTGCCCATTTTCAGAGTTCGGACAGAAGCCATTTCCATTGGTTCAGGCCCCTTGTCCATGTTCTTTGGCGGTCAGGCATCGGCAGAAACCGCCACAGAAGCTGCCACAGAGAGTTTCTCCTGGACGCTTCCGATCACCCTCATTTTCTTTGCCGGAATGGCCGTTGTCATTGTTTGCACCGTCATCTCCTCCATTCGGATGGTCAAACTAATCAAAAAAGGCAACCTCACATTCATCGACGGACAAAGGACCGTTGTCACGAACTCCAGTCAGCCCTCCTTCTGCTTTGGCAAAACAATTGTCATAGCGAAGGAGGATCTGGACAGCAACATGGCCATCTTCGTGCATGAAAAGATGCACGCGAAGAACTTCCACTTCCTGGATTTGCTGTTCTTTTCTTTACTGCTTATGTTCTATTGGTGGAACCCCCTTGTATGGCTTACCCGCGGGGAACTCTGCCTGATGCATGAATACGAGGCCGACGAAGGCGTACTTGACTATGGCGTTGAGGCCCGTGAATACCAGCTTTTGCTGGTGCGCAAGGCCGTGGGCGACGAGCGTTTTGTCCTTGCCAGCGGCTTCCAGCACTCCAAGCTCAAGAACCGTATAGCAATGATGCTTAAAGAGAAGTCCCCGGGCCGTTTGCGCTGGTCTTACCTTGCCGTTCTGCCACTTCTTTCGCTGGCTATGTATGCCTGCAATCCCGCCAAGGCGCATGCCGCCGTAATTGAGAAGGAAAGTCAGGATGAGCTGGTTACTTTCGCCCTTGTAGAGAAAGCCAAGTACCATAGAGGCAGCATTAGTGAATTCTCTGCCTTTGTAAACGACCAGCTAAATTACCCGGAGGCCGCCAAAGATGCCAACATCCAAGGAAAGGTTGTAACTACCTTCGATGTCAGTACGGATGGCGTAATTAGCAACATCAAGGTGATCAGGGGCGTAGATCCGCTTCTTGACGAAGAGGCAACAAGAGCGATCGCCGACTGTGCCGAACGCTGGCGCTTCAACCGCACGGACGGTTCTCCTCTTACAATGAGATGTGTATTCCCAATAGTATTCCAACTGAAATAGCTTAGAAATGTCCATTATTCGCGTTTTATTTGTGGCTATCCTTGTTTTTGGGGCGGGTAGCCATCTCCAGGCACAGCCAAATATTGACTCTGAAGCTCGTAAAGAGGCCATTTCGCAGGCCCGTTATCTTAAGAGCATTTACAAGACCGACGAGGCCATAGATCTTCTGGCGCCCTATGTTTCCCAGGACTCTTTTGACGAAGAAGTGCTTGCGGAGCTTGCCGACTGCCACTTCCAGAGCGCAGATTACGAGACCGCTGCCGGCTCCTATTTCATGCTTGCATCTCGCTTCCCCCAAAAGGTCCTTTACAAGATTAGGCTGATGCAGTCGTTCTACAGGCTGCATGACTATGCCAACAGCATCGAGGCCGGTAAGGCCGTACTGCAACTGGACACCATCCCCGCCGTATTGACCTTCATTGGTGATGCATTCAGGACGATCAACATGCCGGATTCGGCACTTGCATATTATACAAAGTCCCTTGCCGTCAAACCGGAAAACGAGTCCGTTGTGACAAAGTCCGTCAACATACTTATCAAGTCAGAAAAGTATGACGATGCAATCGCAGTTGCTGATTCCTTCCTTGTCAAGGACCCTGACAACTTTGCCGTAACGCCGCTTAAAGGCATCGCCCTTTACAGGAAAGAAGATTACAATACGGCCCAGGAGGTCCTTATGAACCAGAAAGAACTGGGTAACGACAGCTATCCGGTGCACTACTATCTGGGCCAGGCCTGCTGGCAAATTAAGGAATACCATCGGGCAGAGGTCGAGTTCATGGCCGCCTGGCAGATAGACTCTTCCGACGTCAATCTGGCCTATTCCATCGCCGCCGTCGGAGCCGAATGCTACCGTCCTTTTGAAAGGGATATCAAGCCCTGGTTGGACAAGGTAGAGGAAATGACTCGGCCCGATCCTTCACTGATGTCCCGCATGCATCAGCAGTATGGAAGGGGCTATTCAATGCAGACAACTCAGTACGCAAAAGCTGCAGAACATTATAAGGAAGCCTTGAAATATTCGCCTGACGCAATTGTGCTTTATTACGCAATTGGCTATTGCTACGAACTGAATAAAGAGTTCAAAAATGCGCTTAAATGGTACGAAAAGTACTTATCTGTATGTCCAAAGGACTCCAGAGGCTATAAAGAGGCCCTTAAAAGCATAGAATTTGTTAAGGCAAAAATTTTCATGGAAGAACCAAAAACTGAAAAATGAAAACTCGTTCAATTCTCCTCACATTCATCTTATTGTGCATAGGCTTTGCTGCCAACGCACAGGTTTTCATCCTTAACGACAACATGTTCAAAGGCCGGATGACAGAAATCAAGACCACCGTGCTTGATTCCCTGTCCGGCGAACCTGTTCCGTTTGCATCTGTGTACGTCGTTCCTGTCAAGGACACGACAATTACCAACTTCACCCTTACAGACGTTAAGGGAGAGGCTAAACTGGAGGAAGTTCCCTTCGGTAATTACGTTTTCCATATTGAGATGATGGGCTACAAACCCTTCATCAAGGAAAAATTCTTCCGTCAGGAGCATGATGACATGGGCACCATCCGCCTGCAGCCGGACAACCAGTTCCTGCAGGCTGCAGTCATTTCAGATGTTGCCAACCCTATCGTCGTTAAAAAAGATACGGTAGAGTTCAATGCGTCGTCGTTCCGCGTGGGCGCAAATGCCATGCTTAAGGATCTGATTAAACGAATGCCGGGCATGGAGATCACAGAAGACGGAAAGGTCAAGTTCAACGGAGAAGAAATAGACAAGCTGACTATAGGCGGAAAGACCTTCTTCTTCGGGGACCAGAGCACGGCCCTGAACAACCTGCCGGCATCGGTGGTAGATAAGATCCGCGTCATTGACAAGGACTCCGAGGCCACCCGTGCTACGGGCATCGAGGACGGTACAAAAGAGAAGGTGCTGGACGTGGCCCTTAAAAAAGAGTATCAACAGGGTTGGTTCGGAAACATCAGCCTGAAGGGCGGTGCAAAGGCCGGCAAAAAGGACGAAGAGACCTTGCGTGATAATAAAGGTGCGCTGTACAATGCCAACTTGCTGGCATCCGCATACTCAGAAAAGGATCAGATTACTTTTATCGCAAACACACAGAACGTCGATGAGTCCGGAATGGTCTTCGTTTTAATGACCGACGACGATGATGTAATAAGCAATTACAATCAAGGCCTTACGAATGCCTCCCAGATAGGTGTGAATGCCAATACTTCCCGCATCAAAGATGTTGAAACAACCGTCAGCGCCAATTACAAATACGGGGATACCAAATCTGCACTCCGTTCCCACAGAACTACTTACCAAGAGGGTGGGGATATCATGACGTCCAGTGACGACACAGGCCGCAAGTATGCGACATCGGCAGGCGGAATGGCAGAATTCCAAAAAGAGAAAGGTAAGGTATGGTTCCACATCAGGCCTATATTCCACTATGACAAGACAGAGAATAACGGGGCCGGCCAGTCAGAGACTTACCGCGAGGGAGCAAGTAAGAACTTTTCCCAGAGCGCGCAGCACGACATGACAGAAAAGAAGAATACAGAGTTTGAGGGCGATATCACCTTCCGCGAGCTGTGGGGTAAAAAAGACCGTACCATCCGCTTCTATTCAAACTTAATGTATAGCAAGAAGAATGGCTACAGCGACGAATATTCCAATCTGACCATTGGTGACGTAAGCGATTCAAGGACCATGCATTACGATGTCGACGGAAACAATCGTACCCTTGCAGTCGGTGTCCGTTACACAGAGCCTTTTGGAAAGAAGTGGAAACTGTCCGTTCTGGCAGATTACCACTATGTCCGCCGCGAAAATACCCGAAACGCATTTGACCAGGCCGGTTATAACGATTATTACTCTTCACTCAGCCGGACTAACTACAAGACACAGGAGTATGACCTGACCATGCAGTATAAGTTTGCAGAAGACAGTTGGATTACCCTTGGCGGCCGTATTATGGGTATTAACAGTGAGACCTACTCCAAGAGCTATGGCATAGAGGATGTCACCGGCAAGGGAGAAAGGGACTGGTTTATTACCCCGACCATCCGTTTTGAACACAATCACGGAATCAACCGTTATTCTGCTTACGTTTCCGGTTACAGCAGACGCCCCAGCGTAGCGCAGATGCTGCCTGTAATGAACATCAGTAATCCTGCCCGTCCGGTAATTGGTAACATTTACCTTAAGCCCGGTACCAGGACCTATATGAATTTTGATTTCCGCAGGAATAACCGCGAGAAATTTACCAACTTGATGGTATATTTCTGGGGTAACGTTGAGATAAATACCGTAACCAACGCATTGTGGTACGATGCCAGCGGTGTTTTGTATTCCGTTCCCGTGAATGCCAAAAAGCCTGAAATGACATTGTCTCTTATCTCTCATTATACTTTCCCGCTTGATTCCAAGAAGCAGTGGTCCTTCCATATCGGCGGTGGTACGTATTTCAATTACACAACGTCATATCAGACCAAGGGCATACTGCCCGGCTTGGATAAGGACAACTTCGACTATTCCGACTTCATGAAAGATTTCTGGGGCAATGCCTCCGGCGACAGGTTCTATTCCGGTAAGAGCGGCTTTACAGAAAGTAAGACAACATCGTTCCAGCCCTATTTTGTTGTAGATTTGAAGCTGAACAAGGAAGCTTACAACATTGTCCTTGGAGCCACATCACGCGGTTATATTGCAAGGTATTCTCTTGATCCCAAGTTCAACATGAAGACCTTTGATAATGTAGTAAGATTGGCTGCTTCCTATACAACCAAGAACGAGTATGAGTTCGAATCCGAGATCGAATACAACTTCTACAATGGTTATTCTGACGGCTTCGGCAAGCCTGAATGGATATGGAATGCAGGGGTGTCCAAGAACATCGGCGCCTTCAGCCTTAGCCTCAATGTCCACGACATCCTTAACCAGACCCGCAATCTTGAGCGCACCGTTAATGCCAACTATAAGGAAGACACCTATCGTCTTGTGCTTGGCCGCTACGTGCTGGTTGGCATTAAATGGAACTTCGGTAAGATGAACGCAACCCACAGCCAGCGAGCCCAGGAGGCTGCTTGGAATATGATTTATTAAAGGTTAAGCCCATGAAAAAGATACTGGTTATATGCCTTGCCTGTCTGTCTCTGGCGGCACAGGCTCAGACATTCGTATGGCCAATGGCCGGCAAAAAGGCCGGCGAGGACATCCTTGCGCAGCCCCAGGGCTTTATTGGCGACGAGCTTAGTTACGGCGAGCTGTTCATCGGAGGCAAGGCCGGCGACGTTGTCATTTGCCCTGTTGACGGAACCATAATCTCCCTTGGAGTCAATTATCAAGTCAAGCTTGATGCCGTCATTTGTGAAGGTCTTAATCCGGTACTTACGTTGGATGAAAACATAGCCGCGACAGACTTTGGTAAGGACACCAATCCCCGATACCGCAGCGTAGCCATAGGTATAAGGCTGGCGGACGGCAGGAAGCTTTATTTGGGCGGCCTGGCCGGCAAAACCAAATTCAAGACCGGCCAGAAGCTGGCGGCAGGGGATACCCTGGGTGTCCTGGGCTATTCCTACAAGGCCCTTAAGGCCCCGTCCCTGATGCTGTCCATCTCCAATGTCAAGGGTCAGAATATAGATCCTATGGCACCGTTCGGCATCAAGAGCACCTTTGTAGAGACATCGGCCCTGGTGCGGGAGGATCCTGCGCCTGCGGCAAAGGTTCAGGAAGACTTGGAACTGCTTAAAAACGCCATTTGCCAGTTATATCCTTCGTTGGAGCAGCACATGCCAAAAGAAAAGTTTGTGGCTTACATAGACTCCCTAAAGCAGTCTGTTACCGGGCCGGTCGATGTCACCATGGACTTCCGCCTAATGTTGAGGGAAATCCTGCACAAGCTTCCTGACAGCCATCTTAACCTGTACAGGGATCCTGTTAAAACAGACCTCGGCCCTGTTTGGCGGCCCAGTGAGTTCCTGATTGTTTGTGATGATACCGTACGTGTGCTGTCTGCCGGCCAGGGCTATGAATCATTGTCCGGCAAGATCGTAACTAAGATTGACGGCCGTCCGGCCATTGAATACGCCAGAAGGGCAGAAAACTTTGTGAACGACTACGACTCCGGGGTACAAAGCTTTGTACAGGAAGACAATGTGATGCTGTCTTATTACGGAGTTTTGCTCAGCCCTCATGCCACCAAGGGGACCGTGCATAAACTGGAATTCGCAGACGGGACATCGGCCACTGTGCCCTTCTCCCAGCAGCCTAAAATCCGTTCCAACGAGGCTTGGTTCAAATTGGTGAACTGGCTCAGGATAAATCAAATGCGCAGTCAGGACGATGTTTTTGAGACCCGCACCCTGAACGACTCCACCGCCTATCTGGCAATCAAGACCTTTGAAATGCTTGACGCCCAGGTAGAGGCAATAGGGGACTATCTTTCCAAGTGCAAAGCAAAGAATCTAATTGTTGACGTACGCAACAACGGAGGCGGACGCAACGATGTTCTTATGAAGATTCTCTCGTATTTTGCGGATGCGCCGATGGCCCGTCAGAGGGGAGGATTCAACCGTGTAATCATTAAGGGTAAGCAACCAATCTTGGGGCAGACCCAGAACTTTAATGCGGATATCGAAATGTTCCGTGACTACGAAGACCGCGGCGATGGTTTCTATTATTTGACGGACTCCGTTGAAACCTGCGCTAGCGTTACTCCGGACCCTAAAGTTCATTATGGCGGAAAGGTTTACGTCCTCACAAACGGACATTCCATTTCTGCTGCAACCTTGTTCCCGTCTATACTTGTCAGGAACCGCAGGGCGGTAAGCGTAGGCCGTGAAACCGGCAGTGCATATCATTTCATGACGGCATTGAAATTTGCGGAGCTTCGCCTTCCGAACACCCTGCAATCTGTCAGGATTCCATTGGTGCAGTTGGTCTTTGATACCACCGTATGTGACCGTCTCCCCTGGGGACGCGGCCTTATGCCGGACTATCCCTTGCCGCTGACTTTCAAGGAGATAATGGGCAGCCGGGACGGCAAGACGGACGTGATGCTTAACTATGCGCTTTCACTGATTGCCCAGGGAAAATACCTGAGCGCCAAAGATCCTTTTAAATGGACGAACCTTTAGGGCTGTCAGAATATAGACGGCCCTGGAAGGTGTCCCGCTCCTGAAGGCGGGCGTCCAGCATTCGCAGGACTTCGAAATTCCTTATCAGACCCCAGCGGGCCTCCCTGACAAAACGGGGAGGCACTTCGCCGGCGATGCGCTCTATGTAAAGGTCAGGGCGCAGGCGCTCCAGAATATCTATTGCAAGGTCCAGATAGGACGGTAGATCCAGATCCATGAACAATTCCGGCCGGGCGTCATGCTCGGCTTCCATCCTTGTACCCTTAACGTACTGCAGCTGGTGGAATTTTACGCTGGTTAGGGGAAGGCTGTTGATGATGGAACACTGGTCCAGCAGCATCTGTCTGCTTTCCCCGGGCAGGCCCAGGATAAAGTGGGCGCCAGTGTCCAGTCCCCGTGCCGCGGTGGCCTCTACGGCCTGTCGTGCGCAGGCAAAGTCATGCCCGCGGCCAATGTGCTGCAGCGTTGCGTCATAGCAGGATTCGATACCGTATTCTACCATCACTATCGGGGCGTCTATGCCGCCCGAGGCCAATTCCCGATGCCAGTGGGGAAGGGCTTCGCCCGCGGCGATGGAAGCGATGAAGTCCAGCTTATCTGCGTCAACGCAGTCAGGCCGGGTGCCTATTACGATACCGGCGACTTCCGCATGCTCAAGGGCCTTGAAATAACGCTCCCGCAGTACTCCAACAGGAGCGTAAGTATTTGAAAATGATTGGAAATACGCAAGGTAATGCCCGGCGTTACGGTAGCGGACTTTATGGAAGGTGATGCCTTCCTCCAGTTGCTGCAATATGGGCATGGACGGGGTACTGTAGCCGGGATGGAAGGCGGCGTTGTCGCAGTAGCTGCAGCCGCCGCGGCCAACCGTGCCATCCCTGTTGGGGCATGTGAATCCGGCATCTACAACCAGCTTCTGCAGCCGCTCGCCGTACTTTTCCCTGTAATACCCCGCGAAGGAGTTGTATCTTTTACTTTCCAATTGCCTGATTGTATTCCAAAACCTTCATCATGTAAGCGGAATATGCTTCCGTCTTCTTGTCCATGGCCTGCTGATACAACAACTGGGCCTGAAGCAGATCTGTCATGGTGCTTGTGCCGGCATCGTAGCAGTTTTTGTAAATGCGCAGGTTCTCCTGTGCCTGTTCTATGCTCTTCAGGGCGATGGCATATTCTTCCCAGCTTTCTTCTACGCCGTTCCAGGCATTCTGCATGCGAATGCTTAGCAGGCGGCTCTTGCTATCCAGGTCTTCCTGAGCCTTAAGTACGGCCAGTTTCTTACGCTTGATGGCATGCGAACCGCCCCACCAGTCAGAGATAGGAATCCTTACCGTGGCAAAGATCATCCCAAAGTTATGGTCCCTGTCCAGCAGGTTATGGTAGCTGTATCCTGCTCCCACTGCAAGGGTGGGCAAATACTTTCCAACCTCCATCTTCTTCTGAAGCTGTGTAGCCTCCAGCTGCTTGCCAAGAAGCTTATATTCAGTTGTTTGCGGCAATGCGGCGGCGTGATCCTCGCGGGGAACCATGGGCAGGTCCTCCCTAAGAGCGTAAGTGATGGTGAAATCGTCTTCCTGCAGGCCGCAAAGCTGTGCCAGCAGCATCTTTACAAGTCTGATTCCGTTGTTCAGCTTCAGTTTCTGGGACTCTATGTCATTCTGTCTCAGCTGAACCTGAAGCAGGTCGTTCCTGAGCACGACTCCTGCATCGACGGCTGCAGAAACATTCTTGTTGATGTCATTGAGCAGTTGCTCTACTGCATTGATGGTCTTAACCTTTTCTTCAAGGGAAACCAGCTTCCAGAAGTATTCCTCAACCCCGTGGACAGCCTCGTTCTCTGCCAGTTGAAGCTGCAGTTGTCCGGCTTCTTCGCCCACTTTCGCAAGCTTGTTGCCGTTGACAATCTGTCCGCCGGCAAAGACTGGCTGAACAGCCATCACGCTTCCCAGGAGGCCGTTTTTCATCATTTCGATGCTAATTGGATTGCCCAGGGCGGCAATGGCTTCGGCCGGCAGAATCTGTGCCAGTATTTGTGCTATACTGGGGGAAAGATACTTGCTGGGGTCAATCTCTACCTTGGCCATTCCGTTGTTGGTGGCGAACCACACTCCGGCGGCGCTGATGTTGGGGAAGAATTTGGTGAAGGCTTCCTTGCGCTGCTCCGTAGCAGCCTGGGCATCATAGCGGGCAGACTTCAAGGCTGAATTATTTACCTTGGCCGAGTCTCTAAGCTGCTCTAGTGTATAATTGTTCTGCGCAAGGCCGACTAAACAAACGGCCAAGGTTGCGACAGTTGTAAAAAGCTTTCTCATAATTACTTACGACTTACGATTAACTTTCCAGTAAATAACAGGTAACAGTGTCACTACCAAGATTAGCGAACCTATACCACCTGCAAAAATGGTTACGCCCACGGGCATCCAGAACGACGATGCTGCTATAATCATAGGCACAACGCCCACTGCCGTAGTGGCTGTGGTCAGGAAGATGGGCACCATTCTGCGTCGGCCTGCATCGTAGGCGGCGTCCTTTACGCTGACGCCCTGTTTTACAAGGTCGTTGGCGTGCTCAAAGATCAGGATCTCGTTACGCATTATCATACCCATCAGGGTGATAAGACCAAGGACTGATGTCAAACCAAGCGTGCGGCCCATAAGCGCAAGGCCGATTAGGGTTCCGGGCACCATGAAGCCCAATGCTGCAATGCAGACAAGGGTTATTCCATACTTCCTGAAGTTGAAAAGCAGGAAGAAGAATACAATTACCATGGCTATGGCCAGACCGCCGAATATCTGCGGGAAGGCGTCGCTGTCGTATTCCAATTCACCGCCGACCTCTGACCTGACTCCCTGAGGAATGTCAATCTCGTTTTCCATAATATCCGCAATCCGGTTTTCTACGGCAGCGGCATATACTCCGTTAGCGAACTGGGCGGAAACGGTAATGCAGCGCTCGCCGCCACGATGGACGATGCGGGATTCGCTCCATAAGGGTTTAACCTTTGCAATCTGCCTCAGCGGGAAGGTGTTGTTGGGGCTGCCAAGAACGGCGGAAGTAAGAGCCATAGGGCTGGAAATTCCAAGATCCTCTACGTCAGAGAAGGTCATATCGGAATCGTCTTTAACAATGATGGGCAGTTCATAATCTCCTTCCCAAATGCGTCCAACCTGAAGGTTGCTGGTGACGGCGCTAAGGGCCAGGGCGGCCGTTGCGCGGGTAATTCCAAGCTGCGGCGCAACCACGGGATCAAGCGTCACGTCAATGATAGGGTAGGCGTCAAAGAAGTCTGTATGAACCCATTCCAGCTCCGGTATAGGCCGAATCTTATCCATAAGCCGCTGTGCGGCGGTACGGATAGAGTCGATATCGTCCCCGTAGAAGCGGTATTCAAGTTCCGGGACCTCAAGGAAGTCCAGCCTCTTGAAGCGGATGTATGCCTGCGGGAAGGCTTCGCTCCAGGCTGGTTGGTATTTATCCAAAAGCTCGATTGTGGCGTCCTGGGACTTGGTGTTTACAATGAACTGGGCAAAGTTCTTGCCTCCGATCTGGGGCGCGTAGCAGGTCATAAAGCGCGGGGATGCGCAGCCCACGAAGCTGGTGACGCACTCTACCTGCGGATCGGCCAGCAGCACGTTCCTAAGGGAATCGGCCACAAATTCGGTATCGTTAAGACCCTTGCCCTCGGGCAGGAAGATTTCAATTGCGAACTGGTCTCTGTCGGCGTAAGGGAAGAGCCTTATCTTAAGGGCCGGAATCAGCAGGCAGGACAGAGCAATGGCGGCAATACCTCCGCCTATGGTTATCCATGGATGCTTGAATGTGAAGCCAAGCACCTTGTCATAGACAGACTGTACCACATCTGTAATGCCCTTACCTTCTTTTTTCTTCATCTTTTCCGGTTTGATGATAAGCACTTCCAGGAATGGAATTACCGTCACGGCCAGCAACAGAGAAACCATCAGGTTGATGGTAATTGTCATAGGGAAGTCCTGCAGGGCGTCCAGGAAGGCTCCTTTCATTGTAAGGAGCAGCGGGAAGAAGATTATGCAGATGCAGGCCGTAGCAAGCAGCATCGGCATAAAATACTGTACCGCGGACTTAATAGCAGCCTCGCGCGGGGCAAAACCCTTTTCCAGATACTCCAGGTAGCCGTCAATCACCACGATTGAGTTGTCCACCACCATTCCCAACACCACAATCAAGGCGGCAAGCGTCACAATGTTCAGTTCGATGCCCATAATGAACATTATGGAAACGGAGATGAAGGTGCTGAGCGGTATGGTGATGGCCGCTACTATCGCAGAGCGCAGAGGGAACAGAATCATCATCACCAGAATGATGATAGCCATGGACAGCAGCAGGTCACGCAGGAACGAATTTACGCTGTCGGCCACAACCTTAGGCTGGTCTGCGATGCGGGTGATGGTAATGTCCGGCGGCAGGTTTTCCTGGCGGAATTCGTTGAGCACCTCGTCCACATCGTGACCATAGGCTACGATATTCTTGCCGGGGGTCATTTCCAGAGACAGAAGTATGCAAGGGTTGCCGTTCTGCTGAATGTAGCTGTCTGCGGCATCGTACTCCCTTACTACCGTAGCTATATCGCGCACGCGCACGATGTTTCCGCCGGAAGGATCGGTAAAGATAATCTGCTCTTCTATCTCCCGGATATTGTTTTCTGTAGCTTCAATGTGGATAGGGGTATCCTGGTCCCCGTCACTGATCCTGCCGCTGGCGGCTGTCAGGCCTTCCGACCTTAGTTTTGTGAACAATACCTGCTGGCCGATACCATAGGCCTGAAGCCTGTGCCTGTCGATATACAGACTAATCTGTTCCGTTTGCTGCCCGCTCATGCGAACGTTTGCAACGGAAGGGATGCGGCGCAGCTTGTCAGACAGGTCGTCGCAGTATTTCTGAAGCTCGCGGTAGCTGCGCAGGTTGCTTTCTATTGCAATCAGCAGCGCCGACGTGTTTCCAAAGTCGTCGTTGGCAATCAGGGCCAGGACGCCGGTGGGCAGGCTGTTCTTAAACAGGTTGAGGCCGTGCTTAATCTTGCTCCAGACCTCGTCTTTATTATGGACGTCGTCGTTCAGGTTGAGCATTACTATGCACATCCCGTTCTTTGACGTAGTGGTAGTCTTTTTACGGTTGACCTCTCCGTAGGTAAACAGATACCGCTCCAGCGGGCGGGCCACCTGCTCTTCTACTTCTTCCGATGTTGCACCGGGGTAAACGGCCACGACCACTCCCATGCGCACGGTGAATTGCGGGAATTCATCCTTGGGCATTTCGCGCATTCCGAAGATACCAAGGAAGAACAGTAGGGCTATAACAAGCAGGGTAATGGGATAATGCTCCAGGGGCCACCGGAGCCATGACATTTTCTCCTTTTCCATAGCCTAGAAAATTACTTTAGTGCCTTCTCCAAGCTTCTGCCAGCCTTCTGTGACTATGATATCTCCCTGCTTCAGGCCTTCGTTAATAACTATGCTGTTGCCTACGGTCTTGCCAATTGAAACATCGGTCCTGTGGGCCAATCCTTCACTGTCTACGGTCCATATAAACAGGGCGCCGTTATTGTTTTTCTGTACTGCGACGATGGGGACCAGAATGTAGTCGTTATCCCCCGTAGGGAAGCTTACGCTTGCCACCATGCCGGGCAGCAACTTTTTGTCAGGGTTCGCGGCGTGGATGCGGATGCCGTAAGAGTGGGTGATTGCATCGGCCTTAACGCCCTTTTCTATGATGCCTCCGTTAATTTTCTTGTCGGCAGCTTCTACTGTTATTACGGATGCGGTATTGGCGCCGATGCGTCCAATCTCGTTCTCCGGAATAGAAACTTTGACTATTACACTGCTGACGTCAAGGATGGTGACGATGGCCTGGGAGGGGAGTGCCGTTTCTCCTGCGCCAACATATTTTTTGCCGATAACGCCGGAAACCGGGGCTGTAAGGCGGCAGTCGTCAAGGTTTTTCTGTGCCAGTTCTTTTTCTGCCGTGGCCTGGGCTACCTTGCTTTGAATCTCGACCCACTGTGCTTCGGTCAGTGCACCGGAACTGTGCAATTTGCCGTAACGCTCAAGAGCGTCGTCCGCTTGTGCCTTGGTGGCTTCTGCCGCAGACAGAATATTGCGGGCCGATGTCTCGTCCATCTCTGCGATTACCTGGCCTTTGGCTACCCATTGACCTTCGCTCACATAGACTTTTTTAACCACGCCCATGCCTGTGAAACTGACGGCAGTGGATTCTTTTTCCTCTATGATTCCAACGTAATTGCGGGCCTGACCGGCTGCTTTACCAAGCGATACTGTTTCCGTTTTTACACGTGTGGGGGCTTTGGTTCCTTTTTTACCATTTTCGTTGCAGCCTAAGAAAATAATAGCGGCTAAACAACAAAGAAATAATCTTTTTTTCATATGTGGTGTTTTATTTTTAATCGAGATTATGTGCCTTATTTACAAATATGTGGAAATTTTTATAATTATTTGTTGTTAATTCAACCATAAATATTGCAAATTGCGCATAATGTGCCTAATTATA
>JAEEGL010610053.1_pt1 | contig 35919 bp, 25 predicted proteins | sample 9134231 | NCBI WGS metagenome assembly JAEEGL01 (sample SAMN16246548, study PRJNA631951) | gut metagenome | biome: gut microbiome; feature: rumen; material: fiber-attached | host: Bos | place: Iran: Karaj | collected 2018-10
GCTTGTTGCGGGTCGTCGTGTAGTTGCGACGCTTGCATTCGGTGCAAGCCAGTATTGCTAGTTCACGTGGCATGTTGAAATCCTCTTCAAAGTTGGATAAATGATGATAGCAAAGCCGCAACACTTTTGCAAGCGAAAAATTAATAAAATTTTTTTTTCGGCGAGGCTAGCGAGGTGGCGCGCTCTCCGTCAGCCAACCAAATATTTAGTTGACCGGATTTATTTTGTTGGACAAACCAAAAGGGCTTGTTGTAGAATTATAATGCTAATCGGCAAGATGCGCCAACTCCATTTTATAGGGTGGGCGGTCTGTTTGTTGTTGACGTTAAACCATAACGATTAGTCTGCCGTGACCGGTAGGCGCAATCTCAAGGAGTTCAAAATGTTTTTCCGACAAGGACGTATCATTTGGGCCATGATTATTATGTCCATCTTTTTGGGGTCACGGCCAGCATTTGGGGGCGATGACCTTTCGGTGCCGCCATCTCCAATAGGGTTCTCGCTATTCGAGCCGGTTCAGTATCCCTCCGCCGATGCCGAAGTGATTGGTTTTCGTCTCAGCATATTCCACGCCCGCAATGCAAATGTGACAGGTCTGGACATAGGCGCGTTATTAAGTGTTGTCGATGGCGATGTGTTCGGCATGGAATTCTCTGGCTTGGTGAACAATGTCGGCTCTTCAAGCGGATCGCTTCAGATTGCTGGCATAGCCAACAACTGCTACGACGACTTCTATGGCCTTCAGATTTCCGGCATAGCCAATATGGCTGGCGGAGAAGTGGCCGGCGGACAGATTGGATGCTTCAACACCTCCGGAGACATGTCGGGAATCCAGATCGGCGCATACAACAAGGCGGCCAAGGCGAACGGGCTTCAGATTGGCGTCATCAACGAGGCGGATTCAATGTGCGGTGTGCAGATCGGCCTTCTCAACATCATACATGACAGTTCCCTACCATACATGGCCGTGATGAACATGAAGTTCTAGAGGGAAGGTTGTTCGAGATGGATAGCCGAACCATAAAAGTCAACCACCGCTAAGCGCGAAAGGAATACCATGATCAATCCTCCGGAGTTTTTAACGTTGAAACGGTTGGGCATTGCGGCCCTTCTTTCCCTGTTGTTCCCGCCGCTTTTTCTGGTCGTGATACCACTTGCCGTATGGGTGGTGGGGGCCAGGCTTTGTGGTGGCAAAAGGACTAAGTCCCCGAATCAGGTGCCATTGGATGCATTATCCGCACCTTTCAGGGCGTTATCCGATTCATACAATTACCAATTCCACCTTCAACGGGCGCGTCAGGCGATTGGCAAACACGCAAAGGATGTCAGCGTCGCTTATATGCATATTGACGACGCTTGTGCCGATGCTTGTAACAATGGCTACAGTTCCTTCATTTTCAACAAAGGGGAAACAGATGTGAAGGGCTTTCTGTTCGCATACGTAAGCCCATGGGGGTTTGAATTGATGGAAATCGATCCTGCCAAGTGTAGGCCAGACAGATTCCCGGGCCTTCATGCAATTGCCGTAAAAGGGGAAAAAATGATCGCGAATTCCGGAACCATCGAGACGCCTCCGGAAAAAATGTTCTCATCTGGATATGGATTCACGATAACAGGCATCAAATGCGGCGCAGTGGCCCAGAATCCAGGCCTAGGTGTCGTTTTCAAAGTGAGTGGGACAAGTTCTGGCGGATATGCCGGGAACACAGGGGACAAACCATACCTTGATGCGATGTTCTTCGTTGGCGGAAACGGCACTTGCTTCCACGCCGAACCAGAAAAGGGATTGCTGGAATGGAACTTGACAGTAATTGTGGAGGAAGAGGGGGGCATTGTCGATGCAGTTGGCGAGATGGCGTTTCTGGCCCGTATCGTGTACAACAAGAGTGGAGACTGGGAAGATTCCAGCAACTTGACGCCAGCGTCTCCCGTTGTTTCCGGCGTCATCCATGTCTCCTCGGACACCCTATCGTTATAAGCAAGGCTAAAAGATAACTTAATGAACAAGATTCCGGCAATTTCTTGGATGAAGATGATCGTCCTCGTGTCGATTCATCTATGTCTAGTCGGTTGGGTAATCTACATATACAGAGCGCCAATTGGCAGTTGCTTTTCAATAGTCTGTGGCTATATGGCCGAAGGATATGACGCATGCGAAAGTTTCGTGGTAGATGTTTGGAACAAAATCCCATCCTATGGCCAATTGAGGGAAGGTTTTATCGACATCCTCAAACTCAAGCCCTTCAGATAGGGAAGGAATCTCATGGCACAAGGAAAGAACAGCGACAGCTACGGAAGCGCAAGGTGGGCGAACCCGCAGGACCTAAAGGAGGAGGGGATCCTCCATTTCCCGGCCTACCATCCAAACCGCCAGCAGTTGCACAACAAGCAATTCAGGCAGCAGTTCCTGAAGAGCGAGCCGGTGGCGAGATCCTTCCTTCTTGGTCGTCTAGGCGATCCTGCTGCGTTGACCAGCGGTATTCGTGAAGGGTATGAGCAAGCAACCGGCGGCATGTTCGACGGGCTTGCCTCGCTTTTCCTTGGTGGCGGAGGACGCAGTGGCAATTCCTATCAGACCGGACAGTATCTCGGCTGGGCAGGCGACGGACACATACTGACGGTGGCTCCGACGAGATCTGGCAAGGGCATCGGCCTTGTCATTCCCAACCTCCTTCATTATCCGGGGTCTGTGCTTGTCGTCGATCCCAAGGGTGAAAACTACGCGGTGACGCACCGCTTTCGCGAGGAGGTCCTCGGTCAGCAGATTGTATGTCTAGACCCTTTCCACATCGTCCTCGACAAAGGCGAGGTTTCCGACAGCATAAACCCCTTTGATGGAATCGTGGACTATCGGAAGCCTACGTCCACGTACCTCGCCCAGAACCCCGAACTGCTCGACGAGGCCAACATGATTGCGGACGCCCTGATTATGCGAGGCCCGGAAGAGAAGGACCCCCACTGGAATGACAAATGCCGCACGTTGCTCAAGGGGTTGATTCTCGCGGTAATGTGCGGTTACGGACCAAACAAGCGGCGACACCTCGCCGAAGTCCGCGCACTGCTTACGCTAGGCGTAAAGGGCTTCTGCGGTCTTCTGGCCGACATGGAACTGGACAAGCGGGCCGCGTCAGGGCTATTGAGCCGGGCATCCCTTGAAATCCAGTCAATGGGGTCGGAGGAGTTGAAAAACGTCATTTCCTTCGCCTTGAAACATACGGAGTTCCTCGACACCCCGCTGATAGAGGAGTGCCTTGGCGACCGCCGCCAGGGATACAAGGGGACATACGACCTGCGCGACCTCAAGAAGTTTGGCGGCGTCAGCATCTACATGATTCTGCCCCCGCATTACCTCACCCGCTATGTCCGGCTGTTCCGCCTTTGGATCACGATGGCGATGGCGTCGATGACGAGAACATCCGGCAAGCCCGCCGACGGGTGTCCGGTCCTTTTCATGCTGGATGAGATGGCGCAACTCGGGACAATGGAGATGATGCGCCAGGCGGTGAGCCTCCTCGCCGGCTACGGTATGTCGGTGTGGATGATCTGGCAGGACCTATCCCAGCTCAAGGCCCTCTACGAGCACGACTGGCCGAGCTTCATCGCCAACGCGAAGATTCAGCAGTTCTTCGGCATCAACGACCACGAGACGGCCAAGTACATCTCAGAAATGCTCGGCACGGCAACGATCGAGGTGCATACGTCAAGCGAGAGTAGCTCACGCTCAAAGGAAAATATGGCGCTTTTTAAGGCGACTAACACAACCAACAGGTCCGACTCGTTCTCCGAGAAGGAGCGGAACCTCCTTTCGCCGGACGAGGTGAGACGCCTCAACCGCGAGGCAATGCTGATGTTCGTGCAGGGCATCCCGCCGATACTCGCGGAGCGGATCTCCTACTTCAAGGATCCGATGTTCAGTTCCAAGTTTGACCCCAACCCATACGTGTAAGGAAAGGCACTACAACAATGGCAACAGAAGAAGAAGAGCAGCGTCGCATCGAGCAACTTCGCGCCGTGGAGGATTACCGCGTGGCCATCTTGAAGAGCGTCGAGAATGACGATCAGATCGGGCAGTACGCATACAACGAGAACTGGAACAAGACCGAGGCGGAAAGGTTGCGCGAACGCGGTCGCCAGCTTGATGAGAACGAGAGTGTGGCCAAGGAGCGCTACGAAGAGTTGAAATGCGAGGAGGTTACCGGCGGCTTTGACGCCAACGGCTACCGGCACCAGGTGATTTCGGATTACGTTGATCGCAAGATGGAGGAGCAGAATGCCGAGCGGGAGAAGAAGAGGGCGGAGATTGCTGCTCAAATGCAGAATTCCAATGAAAACTCAAATCATCTGTGAGGTGAAGCATGTCTAAAGAAAATGTAGAACAAGCGGAGCATATTCGCGATCTGTACCGGCAGGCGCGCATCGAAAAGGAAAAGGAACTCGAAGACCACGAGAGTTTCAAGAACGGGCAGCCGTCAACCCCTGACGAAATAGAGGAGCATGTCCGGAAGCAAGAGCAGCTTGAGGCGCAGCTGGAAAAGGCAAAGGAAGAGGAAAAGGCGGCAGAGGCGCAGCTCCAGGTCGAGGAGGAACGCCAGAAGGAAGTGGAAAGAGTCCAGAAGGAAGCCGAAGAGGAGATGAGGCGGAACGGCTACGAGCGTGAGCAGCCGAGCCAGGAGGAACAGGAGCAGAGGGAGCGCGAGGCGCAATGGGCCAGGGACGAGGAGGCCAGGCATCAGGAGCGCATCCGCTACCAGAAGCAGCAGGAGATCCTTCGCAAGATGGAGGCGGAGAAGAAGAACGAGCACACAAACTCTCTTTAACGGCAACCTTTAACCCTTAACCCAAGGAGAACCGACCATGGCAGAAACAGAAGAAAAACTCGAATCGATTCCCGCGAACGGGGAGGAATCTGCGGTGCTTGCCGACGGCAATACTGCGTCTGAACCTGCGGACCCGACCGGCGCGTCCGAAAACTGCGAGACATCCGCCGACCCGGCACCCCCGCCGGATGGCGCGGAGGCCTCCCAGGAGGCAACGCAGCCCGAAGGCGAAGAGGCGCAAGAGTCCAAAGATGTGGCGCAGAACCCCGAAGATGCGGCGCAGTCGCCCGCCCCGGATGGCGGATGCGAGGCAAAGACGCTTGTCGATTCAGCTGTGCAGCGCATTCTTGAGGCCTTTGCCGGCCTGAAGGAGTCGTTCGACGGAAAGCTTCGATATGACGCAAAAAAGGACGCGATTATTGACCGCCAGTACCAGGAACTGTCCCAGTTCAAGTCCGGGCTCGTCGAAAAGGTTACGCTTCAGATCATCAACGACCTGATTGGCGAAATCGATTCCGCGCAGAAGCTCGTGAAGTTCTACGAGACAGCGGAATGCAACGAAACCAACTTCAGGAAGATGCAGAAGGTCCTCCGCGATATTCCGGCGTCTCTCTGCGACGTGCTTGAGAAGTACGGTGTGACCTCGTATTCCTCGAAGGCCGGCGCCCCCTTCAACCCCAAGCGGCAGAAGGCCCTCAAGACGACGGAGACCGGCGACGCGTCGAAGGACAAAACAGTCCGCGAGTTGTTGCGCCTTGGCTTCGAGCAGGAACTTGAGGCGAAGGATGACCAGCCGGCAAAGTCGAAGGTTCTTCGTTCGGAGATGGTTGACGTCTTCGTGTTCAACCCCGCGCTGGCCGAGTCGGCGCAGCCAGAGCCGCAGCCAGAGCCGCAACCCGAGCCGCAACCCGAGCCGGCGAACCCGTGTTAGCCCATGCGGCGATGCCAGTTTCAACCAACCATTAACCCTAACCCAAGGAGAACCCAACATGTCCGAAACCACGGATAAGAAGCGTGTCTATGGCATCGACCTGGGCACGACCTACTCTGCCATCGCGTTCATCAACGACGACGGCAAACCCGAAATCATCCCCAATTCCGACAACGAACGCATCACGCCGTCGGTTGTCTTCTTCGAGGAATCCTCTGAAGAGGGGAAGGTCGGAAATGTCGCCGTCGGCAAGATTGCCAAGGAAGCGGCGAAGACCGACCCCTCTCGCGTCATCTCGTTCGTCAAGCAGGAGATGGGCACGGGATGGACCAAGGAGATTGACGGAATAACCCTAAACCCCGAAAAGGTCTCATCCTACATCCTGAAGCGCCTTGCCGGGGACGCGAAGCTGACCGCAGACCACGATGTCAAGGATGTCGTCATCACCTGCCCCGCATATTTCGGCGACGCCGAGCGCAAGGCGACGATCGCGGCGGGACAAATCGCCGGGCTGAATGTCCTACAGCTCCTCGATGAGCCGGTCGCGGCAGCCATGCACTACGGGCTGAACAAGTCGGAAGGTGACCGTACCGCCATCGTCTACGACCTTGGCGGCGGCACATTCGACGTCACGGTGGTGGCTATCGAAGGCGGGAACGTCCGCGTCGTCTGCTCCGACGGCAACCACCGTCTCGGCGGCAAGAACTGGGACGAGCGCGTCGTGGAATATTTCGCCTCGAAGTTCGCAGAGGCGACCGGTACGGATCAGGGCGCTGTGATGGGCGACACCGACACGCTTTACGATCTGCAGCTGCAAGCGGAAATTGCCAAGCAGACGTTGACCCTCCGCGCCTCCACGAAGGTCAAGGTCGCCTTTGAAGGCAACTCCGAGCGCATCGAGATCACCCGCGAGACTTTCGACGAGATCACGAAGGACCTTCTCGATCAGACGGTTGACCTCACGCAGAAGATGTTCGATCTCGCAGCCGAGAAGGGCGTTGCCAAGATCAACGACTTCCTGCTCGTCGGCGGCTCGACGCGAATGCCGCAGGTCATGGCAATGGTCAAGGAAAAGTTCGCCCCCAAGGTTGACAACGAACCTACCTCTTTTGAGGTGGATGAAGCCGTTGCAAAGGGTGCCGCCACGTTCGCGTTCTTCAAGACTGTTCAGGACAGAGTTGAGGAGAAGAAGAAGGAAATCCTCGATCAACAAGGGTCAGGCGGCGACAAGCCACTATCCGATGAAGAAGCAAAGAAAGCCGAGGCACAGGCAATCAAGGAAGTCGCCGACGACATCGCATTGCCAGCCGAGAAAGTCGAAGTTATTAAGAACACAACCACTTCGACCGTTGCCTCCCGCAGCTACGGCATCCGCGTCCTCAAGGCAGGCGAACCAGTCGTGTACAACATGATTGTCAAGCAGGATGTCGTGCCGGCGGTGTTCGAGCGAGAGTTCCCAGTCTCCGAGGATAACGCCGAGAAACTGCCGCTTCAGGTTTTCGCAAACAACATCATGGAGAAGGTCGCATCGATTGACGATTCCGTGACCGTTGGCGACGCGGTGATGATGCTTGAGCCTGGAACACCCAAGGGCGCCATGATCAGCATCAAGTTCACGCTGACGGAGGAAGGCGTCCTTTCGCTGGACGCGACCGATGTCGCGCACGGCACCCCGGTCCACGCCGAATTTGAGGCGAAGGACGGTCTCACCCAGGAACAAATTGAAGCGGCCCGCAAAGAGACCGCAGACCTTGTCATCGAGTAACCACACCCGCCGGCGCCCCCATTCCGAATCCGGGATGGGGGCCGCTTTCGGCATATCGTCACATGGACAAAATCGACGGCAAAAAGCGCATCTACGGCATCGACCTCGGCACCACCTACTCAGCCATCGCCTTCATCAACGATGATGGCAAGCCCGAAATCATCCCCAACTCTGACTGCGAGCGCATCACGCCGTCGGTTGTCTTCTTCGACGAACCCTACGAGAAGGGGAAGGTAGGCTATGTCGTCGTCGGCAAGGTTGCCAAAGAAGCGGCGAAGACAGATCCTACCCGCGTCATCTCGTTCGTGAAGAATGAGATGGGCACGGGATGGACCAGGGAAATCGACGGGATAACCCTGACCCCCGAAAAGGTTTCCGCGTACATTCTGAAGCGCCTTGCCGGAGATGCGAAGCTGGACGCAGGCCATGACGTCAAGGATGTCGTCATCACCTGCCCCGCCTATTTCGGCGACGCCGAACGCAAGGCGACTATCGCGGCCGGCCAGATTGCGGGCCTGAATGTTCTGCGGCTCCTCGACGAGCCGGTCGCGGCCGTCCTGCACTATGGGCTGCACAAGCTCCCGGACAGCAACGCCGCCATCGTCTATGACCTTGGCGGCGCCACCTTCGACGTGACGGTGGTGGCGATTGAAGGCGGGAACATGCGCGTTGTCTGCTCCGACGGCAACCACCGGCTGGGCGGAAAGAACTGGAACGAGCGCGTTGTCGAGTATTTCGCCTCGAAGTTCGCCGAGGCGACAGGCACGGACAAGGACGCCTTAATGGGCGACGCCGACACCCTCTACGATCTGCAGCAGCAAGCGGAGATCGCCAAGCAGACGTTGACCCTTAGACAATCCACAAAGGTCAAGATTGTCTTTGGGGAAAACACCGAGCGCATCGAGATCACGCGCGAGGTCTTTGACGAAATGACGAGGGATCTTCTCGACCAGACGGTTGACCTCACGCAGAAAATGTTAGACCTCGCGGCAGAGAAGGGAATTACGCGAATTGACAATTTCGTCCTCGCGGGCGGCTCGACGCGCATGCCGCAGGTCATGGAGATGGTCAGGGAGAAGTTCGCCCCCAAGGTCTGCAACGAACCGCTGGCCTTCGAGGTCGACGAGGCCGTCGCAAAGGGCGCGGCCATCTTTGGTAATTTGAATTTGGGTTCCGAGGGCGGGGGAGCGTCTTATCCGGGGCGCATACCTGAACCATTTGTAACACCGGGGATCTTCGATTTCACCCCAAGGACGTCGCGCAGCTTTGGCGTACGCCTGACGACTGACGCCGCCCCCATCGTGGAGAACATGATTGAGAGGGACGAAGAGCTTCCTGCGGCGTGCGAGAGGGACTTCCCGATCCCGGACGGGGTTGTCGGCAGGATGGCCTTTCAAATCTTTACGGATGACAAGGTCGGGGCTACAGCACCCGCTGCGGAGACGGAGGAACTTGGCGAGATTGTGGCCAAGCTCCCGCGGGAGCGTCCCGGCGACATGAAGGTCCGGGTTCGGCTGTCCCTTTCGGAGGATGAAATCCTCTCGGTGGATGTCAGCTATCTCACGATAACGCCGGGCAGTCCGGCGCATGTCGTCTTCGCCTCCCCGGAAGGGCGTTGCGAGGAACCCGCGCGGGCGCTGGCCCGGCGGGAGATTGCTGACCTGACCATCGAATAGAATCACTATTTCAGAAGGAAGGAAACCATGAAAGTTGACAAGAAGATCGTCCTTGGCATTGACCTTGGAACCACCTACAGTTGCGTCGCCTACATCAACGAGGCCGGAAAGCCGGAGGTGATTCCAAACAGCTCCAACGAACGCACGACCCCGTCGGTCGTGTGGTTCCAGGACGACAACCACGTCGCCGTCGGCAGCGAGGCGAAGGGGATGGCGGCCGTGGAGCCCACGGAGGTTGCGAGCTTCGTCAAGCGCTACATGGGCGACGACTCGTATGTGTTCGACTGCAAGAAGGGAAAACTGCGTCCGGAGGAAGTTTCTAGCTACATTCTCCGCAAGCTGGTCAAGGACGCATCGGAAAGGCTTGGCCGCGAGATAAAGGACGTCGTGATCACCTGCCCGGCGTACTTCAGCACCGCGCAGCGCGAGCTGACGAAGGAGGCCGGCAAGATGGCAGGCCTGAACGTCGTGCAAATCCTCAACGAGCCGACTGCCGCCGCAATCTCATACGGCATGTTGAACGGTGGGGATGCCACAAAGAACATCCTCGTGTACGACCTTGGCGGCGGCACCTTCGACGTCACCATGATCCAGGTGCGCAAGGGCAATATCGAGGTCGTCTGTACGGATGGCGACCACCGCCTCGGCGGGAAGGACTGGGACGACGCGATGACGCAATTGCTCATCAGGAAGTTCCAGGACGAGTCTGCGAATTTCGACGACTTGCTGTCCATTCCGGAGGCGACGCAGGACCTCATGCTTCTTGCGGAGAACATGAAAAAGCAACTCTCCGACAAGGCGAGTGCAACGGGGCGTTTCACCTACGGCGGCGGGACCTACAGGCTGACCGTCACCCGTGAGGAGTTCGAGTCCGCGACGGAGGATCTGCTTGGCAGGACGCTGCAGTTCACGGACTCCATGCTTAAGGCCGCGGCCGCCAAGGGCGTCACGCGCTTTGACGAGCTTCTGCTGGTCGGCGGGTCCTCGAAGATGCCGCAGGTTAAGAGGACGCTGACCGCCAAGTATGGCGTTACGCCGCAATTGTACGACCCTGACGAAGCAGTGGCAAAGGGGGCCGCCATCGTCGGCGGGAACTCGGTTCTACGCGCGATGCTGGAAGAACGCGTTCGAGAATTGACGCGCAACGACGACTTCAGTCTCGACGTCCAGGGCAGTGGCGACCAGTTCGCACTGGAAACGGCCAAGAAGGAGCTTCAGGACGAAGGCTTTTCCATCGAGGCCATTTCGTCCGCGCTCACGAACGTCGTCAACGTGGCAAGCAAGACGTTCGGGACGCTTTGCGTGCCTGACGGCGAAGAGGACAATCGCCTCTTCAACCTCATCTACAGGAACACGGCGTTGCCAACCACCGCAGTCTTTCCGTGCGAGACGCGTTTCGACAATCAAGCCTCGGTTCGCTTTGAACTCCTTGAAAACGCGGAGGATCTCCCGACGGACGCAACCGCCCTTCGTGCTGTGCAGACACGCGGTGTTGACCCGTCCGTCGGCCTGCAGATCTGGCAGGACGACCTCGCGCTGCCGCCAGGTCTGCCCAAGGGCGAGGCGCTGGAAGTCATCTTCAAGATGGACAAGGAGGGGCTTCTTGACGTAACGTGCCGCCATGTCGCCACCGGAAGGAGCATTCACACCGTGATCAAGACCAGCCCCACGCTTTCCCGCGAGGAGGAGAGGCAGGTTCGGGAACGCCAGGCGTCACTCGTGGTCGATTAGTGCGAAGATCGGAAATTGGAATGCTGGCAGACTGGCACAGGACGGATGGCACCGCATGGTAGCGATTGGCATTGACCTTGGAACGACGTATTCGGCCGTCGCAACGGTTTCCGGCAACGGGAAGCCGGAAATCGTCAAAAACGCCGATGGAGAAAGTACAACGCCTTCTGTCGTTTACTTCCCCGCCGGCGGCGAACCCGTCGTCGGGGCTGAGGCGAAGGAGTTCCAGGCCGTTGGCGAGAATGACGTCGCTTCGTTCTTCAAGCGCGACATGGGCGATCCCGGCTTCTTCCAGACCTTCCATGACAGGAAATACTCCCCAACGGAATTGTCATCGCTTGTCCTGAAAAAGCTCAAGGCTGATGCCGAAGCTGAACTCGGCCAGCGCATTGAGGCCGCCGTCATCACTGTGCCGGCGTACTTCAACAACGCCCAGCGCAATGCGACAATAGATGCGGCAAAGCTCGCCGGGCTGAGGGTGCTGCGGATCATCAACGAGCCGACTGCGGCCGCGATAGCGTTCGGGCTTTCATCCAAAACAAAGGCGGGGACGACGACGTTGGTCTACGACCTAGGCGGGGGAACCTTCGACGTCAGCATTGTGAAGGCGTCGGATGAGGAAATCTCCGTCCTCGCCACGGACGGAGACCACAAGCTTGGCGGCAAGGACTGGGACGATCGCATTGCGGGTTACCTTGCAGGACAGTTCAGGGACGAGTTCGGTGCCGATCCATTTGAAGATCAGGAGTCGTTTAACGACTTGATGATCAAGTGCGAAAAGGCAAAGCGGGAACTCTCCGTCCGTGACAGCACCAAGGTCAAGATCACTCACGGCGGCGAATGCGGAACATACACGTTGACACGGACGCAGTTCGCCGAATTGACGCGGGATTTGCTGGAACGGACCCGTGGCATCGCCCAGTCCGTCATAGATGCAGTCGATGGGTTGACATGGGATGGCCTGGACGGGGTTCTTCTCGTCGGTGGCTCGACCAGGATGCCCATGGTTGCCGCGTTTGTCGAGGAGGTGACAGGCAAACCTCCTTTGAGGGGAATCAATGTCGATGAAGCCGTGGCGCTTGGCGCTGCGCTGCAGGCCGCATCCGATTTGAAAGCCGAAGACGACTTGTCCCTTGAGGCTTCGCCAGGTTCGGAGTTCTCGCTTCCAGCAATTCGTGACGTGACATGCCATAGCCTTGGCATGGTCGCGGAGAATCAAGATCGGTCCAAATATCTTAACTCCATCATCATAAAGAAGAACTCGCAGATCCCTGCCGAAAATGCCTGCGACTATACGATTCGCGTATCGTCGAACCGCAATGCAAACAAGCTGGAAGTGTATATGCTTCAAGGAGAAGTTGAGGCTCCAATAGAATGTACGGTTCTTGGCAAATACGTATTCACAGGCTTCTCGCCGACAAAGACGGGACGAGCGCAAGTCCGCGTGCATTATGCGTATAACAAGAACGGGACTGTGGATGTCAGAGCCGAACAACTTAATGCCGAGAGTGGCGCCATGGATTTGGCGTTGGCAATTGAACCCGTTCCAGAAGATATGTCGTGGTTGTCAAAGTCTCCTAAGGAGAATGACAGGAAAATCTCCGCCGCGAACGTGTCGGTGGTCATAGCCGTTGACGCATCTGGCAGCATGAGTGGAGAGCCGATGGAGGAGGCCAAGCGCGCTGCGTCGAAACTGGCTGAAAAACTTTCAGCACCGAATTTCCATATTGGAATTTTGGCTTTCAGCGATCAGGAGGCGCGGTTGAAAGAGTGTTCAAGCGGAAGAAGTGTTCAGTCGGCGATCAGTGGGCTTTGCGTTGGTCTGGGGTATGGTAATGAGGACATCCCTTTCCGAACGGCGAAGAGGATGATGAAGCCAGACGATGACAAGAAGTTCCTTGTACTCCTTACTGACGGGTGTTGGAATTCACCAGGTGAAGCCATTGTGCAGGCTGATGAAATCAAGGCTGCGGGAGTTGAAATCATTGCCATTGGTTTTGGCGGGGCAGACCACGAGTTCCTGCGTGCGGTGGCCTCCTGTGATGAGAACGCCTTGATGACGGATTTGTCGAACCTGGTGGAATCGTTTTCATCGATAGGCCAGGTGCTTTCAGAGGGAGGTGGCATGAGCGCCTCGCTCGCAATGCCGGACGAAGGGACGGAGAAGGACGGCGAAAATGGTAGAAAGAGGGGTTTCTTTGGAAGGTTCCTCTAGCATTTTGTCAAGAAACGATCAACTTTAAAAGAAAGCCATGGCTGAATCGACAACAAACTATTATCTCATCCTTGACCTTTCACTTGACCCGCCTGTCAAGGACAAGGCAAGACTTGAGGCTGCGATCCAGAAGAAACTGACCGAATGGAACCAAGGCGTCAACAATCCCACCAAAGGATTGCTCTACAAGAGCCTTGCGGCAAAAGTCCCGGAAATCAAGAAAGCTCTCCTGTCCGACGATGCGACGAGGGATGCGATCATAGATGAGGCATTGAAGATAGTCAAAGGCAACATAGCGACGTTGCTGGAGGCGATCGCCAAGGCAGGGTCGGTAACCGAGGCCCAGGTCAAGGAGGTTTGCAAAAAAGCCCCCCAATTCTCCGAAAAGACAATCAGAAAGATGATCAAGGTCCCGATTGTGGAGAAGGCCGGACCTGTGTTCAATGTGCCTAAAAAACCTGCCGATCCGCCAATAAAACCGACGGACAACATGCAGATGGACAAGTTCGAGAAGAACCTGACCGTTCTTGGCAAAAAGGACATCTATGACTTCCTTGGGTGTTCGCGCACCTCTACGCCATCTGCAATTTGCGGTCTTGCGGACGCCGAACTTGAAAACGCGAGAAAGGCTCCGAACAAGACGGCGGAAGTCTCCGCCAAGCAGGAGCTGGCCGGATTGATCACCTCCTACTTCAAGAAAAAAGACGCAAAGGAAGCGTATGATCTGGCTCTGAAGACATACATAGGGCAGAAAAAGCTTGTCGAGATATTTGCGATACGATGCGTGTCGAAGAGCATCGACTGGAAGTCCTATCAGGATTCCATTGCCGACTGCCGGGCGATTGGCATGTCGCAGGAAGAGGCGGAATATTTCGTCTATGACTTCTACTGCAACAAGCGGAAATGCCCGCCGCCTTCGGTTCCGGAAGGGTCGAAGCCGCAGCAGGCCATACATTACTGCACGGCCTGCCTTGCGCCCAATCCGGAAGGCGCATCGGCTTGCCAGAGTTGCGGAACGCCGTTCAAGGTGAAATGCCCGAAGTGTGAGCAGACCGTTGATCTGCAGAGTCCATTTTGCCCGAAATGCGCTTTCCCGATAGGGGACATGCCACTTGCCATCAAGTTGCTTAAGGAAGGAAAACTGCTGCTGGCGTCACGTAATTTTGCCCAGGCAGAACGAGCCATAGAACGCGCACTTGTGTATTGGCCAAATAACCCCGAGTGTCTGCAGCTGAAGGCTGACATAGGTGAACGCCTTAAAGAGGAGGCTGCGGCGGCGGAAGCGCGCGAGCGCAAGATTAGGGAGGCGGAGGCCAGGGCGCATCTTGACAACATCGCGATATCAGGAAATGTCATTGCTAAGGTCGCCGGAAGCACGGTTGCGCTTAGCTGGCCATCGGCGACCTTGCGCAATCAGGCCGGTGGCACGGACCTGTCCAAAATATCCTATTTCGTGGTGCGCAAGGCCGGTGCGGTGCCGGCTGGGCCGCAGGATGGTGAAAAACTAGCCGAGACGCAGCTCCGCAGCTTTGAGGACACCTCGTGCGAGGCTGGCGTCATTTACGGGTATTCCGTTTTCCCCGGCTATGCCGGCGTCCCATGCAAGGGCGGGATTGTCTCCCCCAAGGTCATGACGGTCGCCGACGTCTCGGAATTAAAGACGCTGGTCGACGATGGCGTTGTAAAGCTGCAATGGCGCAACCCGCCCAATGTATTGGGCGTCAAGTGCGTGCGCAAGACAGGTTCGGAGCCACGTGACCTGCGGGATGGCGAAGAGTTGCTGGTAAAGGCCGGTGAACAGGGTCTTGTGGACGCGGGTCGCAAAAACGGCCAATGCTACGGCTACATGGTCGTTGCAATGTTCATGGGACCCGATGGGAGGCCCGTGCCATCCAAGGGAGCCCTGTGCACCGCGACGCCGGCGGAGCGCCCGGGCCAGATTGAAGATCTCCGCTACGAAATTGTCGATCAGACCGCCAGGTTGTCATGGAAGCCCGTCCCCGGCTGCATGGTGAAAATGTTCGTTTCCCAGGCGCCCATTGCCGCCGCGGGGACTTTTGTATCCGAGTCGGATTCGATTTTCGCAAGAAGCGAGACCGTTCGCAACATTGACCAGGCGCGGGGTGAAGGCGAATGGAAAATCCCCTCATCCGGCATATACTTCCTTACATTCGCGACATGCAAGGACGGCATGGCGCTTGTCGGGAACGCCTTCCCCGTGATGCCATGCGTGTCCAATGTCAGCGTTTTGCGTCGCGGCGGTGGCGTTGAAATCAGCTGGGACTGGCCTTCCGACTGCAAGGAGGTGCTGCTGCTCTGGCGCAACGACACGTTTCCGGAATCGCCAACGGACGAGGCGGCTTCGCGATCGACTGTCACGCTGCAGGCATACCAGAGGGACATGGCGTACGTCATCGCCCACGCCGGAAGCGCGTCATACTATTTCGCCGTCTACACCGTCGCGCATGTGAATGGCAGGGATGTGTTTTCCGCGCCGCAGTCATGCGCTTCGATCGGCGAAGCCGGACGCAGGACCCTGAGCTATCGGATCATCAAGAAAAAGGCATTTGTCGTGTTCGGCAAGAGCTCGGTGTCGCTGGACGTCACGGTTACGGGCGACGGCGGAATTCCGGAACTAGTCCTGGTCCGGCAGTTCAGAAGGCAGCCGCTGAGCAGAAGTGACGGGACCGTCTGCCGCCGAATCCCCGCCACGGCCGCATCGTCCGAGTCCATCTCCCTTTCAGGCGGCGAGGCCACGACGGGCGCTTTCCTCAAGCTGTTCTTCGCGGACGAGAAATGTGAAGCGTCATTCCGCGTCAACCACCCAGGTTTTGCTGAAATGAGGATTTAGGAGGAATCAGGAAATGCTAAAGCGCATGGTAAGCTGTCCACTCTGCTTTGAAAGCATCTGCGTTTCCGATATCGGATTCAAGTGCGATGCACCGTCATGTCGTGGTTCAGCGGAGATTTTCCGAAGCCGTTCGGAAATCCCCTTCCTTGAAAAGATAGGCGCCATCCCCGCTCCCAAGCGGATACCGCACACCTGCGGCAATATGGCAACCACCCGGATTTGCCCGAAATGCAAGCAGGAAATACCCACGGCCATTGATGACTTGTCCGACCTGAGCATCGCCATCATCGGAGCAAAGGAGGCCGGAAAGAGCCACTATGTCGCGATGCTGATCCACTGGATCAAGCGCATGGGGACGGAGTTCGGCTGGAATCTAACGGCGCTTACAGAGGAGACGATACGCCGGTACAACGACGAGTTCCACCGCCCGCTGTTCGTGCGGCACGAGTCTATCAAGACCACGCAGGCTGTCCGCGGCGCTGGTCGGGCGTCGCCTCTCATATACTCGCTGAGGCTTGGGAAAGGTCTCATGTCCAAGCGCATAATGCTGGTGTTCTTCGACGCCGCCGGCGAAAACCTCGAGCAGACGGACAGCCTATGGTATATTAACAGGTACATTTACAACGCCTCCGGGATAATCTGCCTTCTCGACCCCCTTCAGCTCCAACGTGTTCGAGAGGGCATTCGCAGGAAGTACAGCGAAGACGCGCTTCCCGCCATGAACACCGAGACAGGCGTAATCATCAACAGGGTCGAGAATCTGATTCGCAAGAACACGGACATCGGCGGGGGTCGGATAAAGATACCTCTTGCGGTTGCCTTTTCAAAGATGGACTTTGTCAGGGATGCAAGCGAAAACGCAGCGGCTATATCGGACAGGCTTTTCGACGAGACTCGTCATCACGGCGTGTTCAACGAGTCGGAGTTCGCCGACATCGACGGGCTGATGCGCTCTTGGGTCGAGGAAGTGGACGACACCGCCGACATTATCGCGCAAAGCGAAAACTTCGCGAAGAGCGCCTTCTTCGGCTTTAGTGCGATTGGATGCAACCCAAAGGGCAACAACGAACGCCTGGACAGAGACCCCAAGTCCTTCCGCGTTGAAGACCCGTTCCTCTGGATCCTTAAAAACCATGGATTGATTCGGACAGTTAAGGAGTGACGGCATGGTTTACCAATGGGTTTACAGCTATTCCTGCTGGAATCGGCAGAAACGACCCGGGGACGCCCGGACGCGGGGGTTTGGGACTTTTTCGTGGACAAAGGGGCTCACTCTCGATGACATCGACGAACTTGAACGGCGTTGCAGCGGCTACAATTACCCAACCGACGACAATATCCCGCCGAGGCCGACTTCCGAGGAGATAGACCGGTTGCTACCTGTCGCGTTCTACTCGTTTACGCTTGCCTCCGGCAAGCAGGCGATTGTGAGGACTCGCTATGTCGGCGAGGGGTTCTATGACAAGCGGTGGGGCGCCATAATTTCCCACGGCCTCGTGTTGCCCGAAGGTGAGGAGTGGCCGTTGTATCCAATGGAATACTTCGACTCCCCCGCATTCTGGAACGAACTCCCCCCGGACGTGCGCGAAGAGGCGGTAAAACACAAGGACAGGGCCGACAGCCCGCAACCGCCATACCTGCCGGCGCTTGACTTTGACAGCCTTAAGCCACAGGGGAAATACACGCCGGAAGGTGTCGCCGCAAGAATTAGGGAATCGGATGACTTCGCCGGAATGCTTGCAACTCTATTGAACGCCTACTTCAACGCGAAGCCCGGCGGCGAACCGCTTTGCATAAACGCGCCGCACGACGACATCCCTTGGCTTTTTGCCGGCCTGTCCATGGCGTTCCCGCAGGAATTGTCGAGCAAACTGAGTTTTTCGACGTATCTCAGCGACAAGGTGCCGATGGCGAGCGAGGTTGGCAGATGGTATGACGTTGCCGCCGTCGAGAGACGCAACAGCCTGTTTGACCTGGTGGAGTCTCCCAGGGACGATCACTGCAAGTGGTATGTTGACGCACTGTTTGGCTCTCGGAAAGAACTGATGGTGTTTCTGCGGGATTTCACGGGGCTGGCGGCTGGCGAGATCCCCTGCGCGGCAAGGCTCTTCCGATTTTTGAAGGGTGGTGGCGCACTTGACGGGGATGACATGCTCCGCGCGCAGAAGCTACTGATGGAACATGGCGACGAGGACGTGCGCCAGGAGTTCATAGAGACGCTTACAGGCGGCAGAGGTCTGCCGGAAAAGATTTCCGATTCCTGGTTTTCCAACGTGTTCGCCCTTGTCTCCGACTACGAAGGGCTCCGCCCCCTTTGCTACGACCTGTTTCTCCGCCAGCGAAGCCGCTACCAAGGTGACGCCTTCGCCTTCTTTGCCGGCATGGCGGACAAGTATCCCCGCGAAATAACGGTTCTTTGGCTTGACGAGTACGCGGCCGAAGACCTCACCACGACGGGATTGTTGTTCTCCTTCTTTTCCCTGTGCAGGAATGGCGCGGCAAATGAACTTGCCACATCTAAATGGGACAGGCTTTTCTGCGCCGAGGCAAGGGACGGCGCGGACTGGAACGAGATCGTCGCCAAGGCGCCCAAATGGTTCGCCGACGGCTTCGTGTCAATTCTGTGCCGTTGTCCGGACGATACTGTCCGCGAGAAGGCGTTTGACCGAATTTCACAGGATCTGCCACAATCGAAGGACTTCGCCCTCAAGGCCATGGCCAATGGGAGAAGCGATGCCGCCAAGGACATTCTTACGAGATGTCTGCGGCGCGAGAGCAGGAAGCCCCTTGAAGCACTTGAGAGGGTCTCCACCTCGCTGGAGAAGGCCGATGTGAAATTCGCCAGAGAGTGCTTCTGGGATTTCTTCTCATGCGTCAACGGGAATGTCGAAACCATAGGCAGGGACTCCCTGGCCTGGCTTCTCACCCGGAGGAAAAACAATCCTCCCAAGGACGACGCGTCCCTTCTGAAAGACCTTAATGCGACCGTTGTCTTCCCGGAAGGCAGTGATCCGTCCTACCGCTCAATGCTGGAAGGGCTTCTCAGTGAGGAATCCGCGAAGGGGCTACGCGATGGCCGAATAGGTCTGATCGCATGGTTTTTGAGAAATCTGGAGGCTGGCGCGAAGGCACCGGACATAGAGGCTTTTCTTAAGGAACTGGCCAGCTTTGGCAAGGCTTACCGAAGCCTTTCGCCAAAGGACCAGTCCGTCTTGTGCGGCAAACTTCTCCCATTTGCCGTCGAAGGCGCGGATGACAAAATCGAGGAAAACGCGATTCGACAGCACAGCGAGCTGCTGATGCTTTTAGGCGCTACGGCGGAGCAATCCGTACGCAGGCAGCTTGTCCAGCGGTATGTGAGGCTGATAGGATGCGGCACGGGCAGGAACGTCAAGCTTCCTTTGGACATCCGCCTTGTCGCGGGACTTAAATGCGCGCTGGGCGCGCTGGGCGACAGCGAACTCCGCAAGCTGGTCCTGGGGGAATTGGCGGACCACGTGTTCAGGAGATTTGGCGACAGCGACCTTGACCGCCTTCGCCGCGACATCAAAGTAAATGGCGGGGGCGAGAAGCGGAACTGGGAGGAGTTTTGCGAGGAGATCAGGAAGTCAAAGACGCTCTTCGCGAGGATCAAGTCGGTTGTAGGTTCGGTTTTTTTTAGGAGGAAATAACAATGTCGGCAAGTGATAGTCTGGCTGGGTTTGCAATAGGCGCGGCACTCGTGATCGCGGCGATCATCATAGTGCTGTACCTCATCGTGATGGCGTTTTCCGCGATAGCCAGCGCTGGTGCGCTATGGGGCCTTGGGGTCTCGTCCAAGAACTTCTTCATCGCGGCGAGGAGAAACATTGGAAACGGTGGAGTGAGATGAATCCATTTTCGATGATAGACGAGCCCGCAGAGGAAAAATACTTCTTCTGGAAGGGGAGATGGCTTGACGAAGTCAAGGCCACGTGCCGCGAGGTGTGGGCTCTCAACCTGACGTCCTTCAGGGAGAGCAACATGAAGGTCGTTGTCGCGTGGCACAACGCGCGGGTTGCCGGCAAGCTCGCGTGGCTTAAGGTCGTGTTCTTCGCCGCGCAGTCGGCGGCGGTGTTTCTCGGGACTTTCATCTGGACTCCGGTGCTGGTCGCGTTGTTTTGCGCCATTGCCGGCCTGGTTTGCCTCGCCTACTCGATCGCCGCATTTGCGCTGGCCCTGGGCGAGCATGTGTTTTTGCGCATCCATGGGCTGTTCAACCTGTGCAAGCATTGCCATGCGAAAGTTGACTTGCCGGTTTACGAATGCCCCAGGTGCCATGCAAGGCACATGAACCTTCTGCCAGGTCCCAGATACGGCATACTCCACAGGAAATGCTCAACTCCGGGATGCGGTGAAAAAATCCCCCTGTTGCGGATCAACGGGAAAAAGAACCTCCCCGCATTTTGCAGAGCGTGTGGCGCCCCTATTTCGTCAGCGGACTTCGTTCCTGTAACTATTGCGTTTCTTGGCGGGCCCTCTGTCGGGAAGACGATGCTTTTCAACGCGCTTGCGTCCGGTTCGCTTGAATCCGCGATAGCCGAACATTCCTGGAAGATGGTCGCCACGAAAGAGGATGAGGCGAAAATCCAGCAGATGAGTAGCTGGGTTGAGAATGGCGTGACGCCGAGCACGACCCAGGACCGCGCAATTGAGGCCGTGTGCGTCGACGCGGAACGCGGCGAGGGAAAATTCCCACTTCGGGTCTACATGTACGACCCGCCCGGCGAAAGTTTCAAAAGCACGGCCAGTTTGAAGATCCACAGGTACTATGACCACCTAAAAGGTGTTATATGGGTGGTGGATCCTTTCACAATCGAGGAGGTTAGGCGTAGGCTTGCCGGCCGCGAAGCCGAATTTGAGACGGCGAAAGTCGGCGCACTGCCGCCAGATGAGAGTTTGGAACGCTGGCTGATAGGCATGGAAAAGGATTTCTCCGGCGTGTTGAAGGATTCCGTGTGCGCAGTTGTCGTCACCAAGACGGATGTGTCCTGCTTCTCTGAGATCTCAGGGCTACACATGGGGGACGACGATGCGGCCTGCCGCAAGTTCCTCGCGGATTTCGATCTTGACGGATTTGTAAATACATTGGATCAGACCTTCACAAAAGTTCGTTTTTTCGCCGTCTCCGCTACTGGCGGCAAGCCCGAGGGACAGAAGTTCATCCCTGTCGGGTTCGATGACGCGGCGAAATGGGTCTTCACCAACCTTGTGCATTGATGTAAGGTGAAACGCCATGGCAGATTCCGCAGAAGAAGCAGTTGGTGGTTGTATTGGCTACGTCCTTGGCATTGCGATCGTTCTATATATTGTTTACGTGATTGTATGCTTTGCCGCGCTTGTGGCGGCGGTCGTACTTGGCGTCACAGCCATAGTCGGTCTGCTTTGGGGCATTTGCCGGTCGACTTACAATTTCAGTCTTGCACTAAAGGGTAATCTTTTCGCACGTTCCGGGTTGGTTGAGGAAAACGCCTATGTAAGCTTCTTCGACTTTAGGGGAGACGGCTTTCGAAACATCTGGCGAGTTTGCGGAGAGACTTATAGAAGAAATGCACGTGATTTGGTCGGAAGTCGCGAGTCATCGTCGGGATGCTTCGCCATCGCCATGCGCTTGGTTTTCAAGATTTTCCACTTTTTTGCCATTCTTCTCGCCACTCTCGCATATCTGCCAGTCCTAACGGTCTTGTTCACGGTTCTCTATCTTGCCATTTGGGCAATGTACGTGTCAATGACGCTTGAAATGCGTGTTTTGGAGTGGTTGATAATCAAGGTACACGGACTTTTCAACATTTGCCGTCACTGCCATCGCAGAATCGATTTGCCGATATACCGTTGTCCACGATGCGGAACGGAGTTCCCGCGATTGATTTCAAGTGTGAAGTTCGGGCCTTTCTTCCGACGTTGCCAGTGTGGTGAGTATCTGCCGGCATCCCGTTTCTTCGGGCGCAACGATCTGCCATCCCTGTGTCCGCATCCTGCTTGCCGCCAGTCGCTTCAGTCACAAGATGTCGTTCCCGTTTCAATCGCGGTGCTGGGCGGTCCTTCCTCGGGCAAAACTCATTTCGTCATGGATGCGCTCTATTTGCTCATCAACGAAGTTTTGCCAGCCATGTACAGATCTTGCAGCATATCGGCAGCGGACAAGCCAGTTGTGGACAGCATGCTTAGGTATTACGAGAAAGGGTTCGCTCCGCAGGGGACGCGTGACGCCATGATAGAGGCGATATGCCTGGAAATGAAAGCCGCCAGTTGGGCGTTTCCGCAAAGACTGTATTTGTACGATCCGCCTGGGGAATCATTCAAGGATTCGAAAAAAGTGTCGGCTCACCGCTATTACCAGAACATGAAGGCTGCCGTGCTTGTCATCGACCCGTTTACGCTGGATGCCGTTCTTTCCGATTACCATCGACACGGGGTTGAACCCCAAATACAGCAGCGCGGGGCAATGACACCGGAGGAGAGCGTTGAACGATGGCTAATCAGCATGGAGAGGGATTTCTCCGGAATCATCGGGCATTCGTCTTGCGCAGTCGTTATCAACAAGACGGACGAACCCTCATTTGAAAGGGTAACGGGGATGAAGGCGGGGGCGACGAGCGCCTTCTGCCGAGAATTCCTTAACCGATACGATTGCAACAATCTTGTGAATACCCTTGAGTTGCATTTCAAGCGCGTGAAGTATTTCGCGGTTACGGCCGTCGGGGCGGGAGGAGACGGAAAAGCCTTCCAACCCGAAGGCATTTCAGATGTCATGCAATGGCTTTTGTACAACATTTAACCTGATCCAACAATGACTTCGATTTCATTTGCCATAATTACCGGATTCTATTTCTGGATAGGCCCAATGGGGATTATTCTCGCCATTCGGTCATTCGGGCGCCGCAGACCCTGGCCAAACGGAGCGATACTAGTCGCCGCGACGGCTTTAGTTTCCTTGTGCGTCACCACCTCGCTGGCGTATTTCGTAAAAAAAATGCTGCCGGACAGCTTGCCGGAAGCCGTTTTAGACTGGTCTTTTGCCGCCGGGTGGTGCTACCTGTTTTTGACATCACTGCCGGCGCTTCTGCTATACGCTCTCGCCACGGCGATCGTCAGGCCGCAGCGCAGGCGGTTCGCGGTTGGGTTTGTCGCTGCGTCAATACCGTATGTTTTGTTGTTGTGCTGGTATTTGCCGCTGGTGGCGAAGAAATAGCCGACAAGGGAGTGGATGTCGATGCGCTATCCCCGCCAAATGACGCTTGAGCTTACGGCCAAATGCAATTTCAGTTGTCCGTATTGCTACTGCGTTTGGCACGAGTACCCTTTGCTCGCGAAGGGGGAGCTTGACATGGCTGGCTGGAAAAAAGTCTTGGACAAATGCGCTTCGGATCGGGTTTGCAGCATCCTCTTTACGGGTGGCGAAGTCTTGTTGCGTCCCGATCTCTTCACAATTCTCAACCATGCTCGGCAATCTCTTCCAATGTCTAGGCTGTCGCTTTTCACGAACGCAAGTCTAATGGACGAACCGTCAATCAAGCGGTTCAAGTCTTTGCGTCTCCATCTTGCCACCTCGCTTCAGGGTCTGACGACGTATGGTTCGATGACGGGGACGGCGTTAGACGGCGAACGGCTGCGAGGCATTGTCGCCCGCGCGGCTGAATTGGGATGGCCAATGACGGTCTCCATGACGATAACCTCGGCAAACGCCTTCGAAGCGCCGGACATGTTCGCCGCCGCCGCCAGTTCCGGCGCGAAAACCATTCAGCTTAACCCCGTGATGGCAGGCGGCCGCGCCGTTTCACATCCCGAGCTCATGATTACCCGCCAGCAGTGGGAGAGGGTGAAGGACCGAATCCGCTCACTTCCCAACAAACGTGTTCCATACTCCTTTGGCAACGAGTTCATCTGCAAGTGTCGTACAGATGCGGAAATGTCCATGCTCGACAAATGGGGTGATGGCGCCACAGGACCATGCCCAGCCGGGAAATCATTTGGCACCGTCGGACCTAACGGGGTTTTCAGATCCTGCATCCACTCGTTGCCTACATCTTTTGCGGCCGGCGCCAACATCCACACCAACGAATCCCCCAATGGAGGAGAACACGTGTCAGTGAGGGCAATGCGAAAATGAAGGATATTCGCGCAAAGACGACCTTTAAGACCCAAAGGCGCCTTGCCGCAGCCGCATTGATATGGCTGGGCGTGGTTTCCGTGTGCAACGCGTCGTCATGGTATGTGACGGCGGGCGCGCTGGCCGAAGGGGCCGCACTGGCGCAGGTGGGAAACACCAAGCTGGCGGGCGGCCAAGACCGTGCCGATGCGGAGAAGGCGGCGGAACAGAAAAAGAATTTGTCCAAAACTGTCTCCGAGTTAGACAAGATCGGGGGAGGCGACGTCGCGCAGATGTGCATAGATGCGTCGCACCTTGACGACATTATAGAGAATCCAACCGGCTGGCGGGAAATCTACTTCATCGTTGCGGGGCTGGTTGCGCTCATTGTCTCGCTCTTTATCACAAAGGGTCTTGCAACGCTATGCAAGGTTGAAATCGCCTGGCTTCTGAATCTTCCCATAATAGGATGCATTTGGCTTCTCAAGGAACTCTGGGAACTTGTGAAGATGGCCAAAAAGAACAAGGTCGCCCTCGCGGCCGGCCTTGCGCTTTCGGCGACAGGGGCCGTCACGCTAATCGACCCCCTGCGCCACTCCATTGTCAGCACCATTATCTCCTTTTCCACATATCTGGCCAGCCTGTATGCGTCATTGGTCATGTATGTCGCCTCAGCCTTTGGGCTTGCGGTTCTGGTGGTCCTGTTCCACAAGCCCACCGGGATGTTCCTGATTCGCAATTTAATCGGAATCGTCGCCATTCCGTTCTGTTGCGCCATAATCTTCGTTCTCCTTCTCGCCATGGCAGGCCCGTTCTTCGAGAGCAAGGCCGAAGAACTGGATGCGGCTCTGACGAAAGAAGGGGCCATTGACTTTTCGATTTTCCCGAAGAAGATCAAAAAGGTCGCCACGGAGATGGCGCGGGCGTCCGACGCCGTTTACAGCGGGAGGCTGCCGAAAGGGGCAAAGCCGTTCAACGGATTCCTCTCACACCCCTCCATTTCCTCAATACCGGGACACTCATGGAACACCAGCAACGGATTGTTCGAAACGGAATCGGGACTTGTTGCGCAAATCTACACGCGCGACACAAGCTTGTTCAAGGATGAAATGGTTGTCGTCTTCCGCGGGACTTGGGGCTGGAAGGACATAGAGGAGGACTACAAGCAGCTTTTCACGAAAGTGAACCCGCAGCAATACACGGAAGCTGCGAAACTTGTCGAGGCCGTCGGGCAATCGACGACTCTCCCGCTTGTGGTCCTGGGCCATTCGCTTGGAGGCGGGCAGGCGCAGTTTGCGCTTGGCATGAACCAGGAGCGCGAACGAATGAGGGGGGTCGGCTTCAACCAGGCGGGCCTTTCGCCATCTTCGATTCAGAAAATCGAGGAACGACGGTACGAAGGGGACTCCCTCCGCGCCGCCCAGTCGACGGCGCTGATCAGGCTCAAAACGGACCCCGTTTCGACCGCTGGAACGATGCTCGGATGCTTGATAACCGTTCCATCCGGCGGCATCACCGGGCCGAAAGCCCATTCGATCACGACGCTCATTGCGGCTATGGAAAAGGCCGCGAATTGAAACAGGAAAACGCCATGGACAAAGAAACGAACTATTATCTCTCTTTGGAACTTCCACTTGACCCGCCCGTCAGGGACAAGGCTTCGCTTGAGGCGGCAATCCAGAAGAAGCTGACCGAGTGGAACCAGGGCGTCAACAACCCGACCAAGGGACTGCTGTGCAAGAGCCTCGCGGCAAAGGTCCCGGAAATCAAGAAGGCGCTTTTGTCGGACGACGCGTCAAGGGATGCGATCATCGCGGACGCTCTGCGAATCGTGAAGAGCAGCGTCGCCGAGCTTCTTGAGGCCGTTGCCAAGTCCGGTTCCATGACGGAGGCCCAGGTCAAGGAGATCTGCAAGAAGATGCCGCAGTTGTCGGAAAAGACAATCCGCGCGATGATCAAGGTTCCGATTGTGCAGGATGCGGGGTCTACGTTCAAGGTTCCAAAAAAACCAGCCGATCCGCCGATCAAGCCGACGGACAACATGCAGATGGACAAGTTCGCGAAGAATCTGACCGTCATCCACAAAAAAGACATCTACGACTTTCTCGGATGTTCGAGGATATCCACGCCTGCGGCCATTTGCGCCCTTGCGGACGAAGAGCTGGAAAAGGCCAGAAAGGCGCCCTGCAAGACAGCCGAAGTCTCCGCCCGACAGGAGCTAGCGGGTTTGATAACGTCCTACTTCAAGAAGGCGGACGCAAAGGAGGCGTACGACCTCGCATTAAAGACCTACATCGGGCAAAAGAAATTGACCGAGATTTTTGCGATTCGCTGCATCTCCAAGACAATCGAGTGGAAATCCTACAAAGAGTCCATCGCGGACTGCCAGGCGATTGGGATGTCACAGGAGGAGGCGGAGTTTTTCGTCTATGACTTCTACTGCAACAAGCGGCATTGCCCGCCGCCAGTAGTTCCCGTAGGGGAAAAATCCGAATCGGCAATTCATTACTGCAGGGCATGTTTCGCACCAAATCCCGAAGACGCGTCGGCGTGTCAAAGCTGCGGCACGCCTTTTAAGGTGAAATGCCCAAAATGCAGGCAGATGGTCAATGTCGAAAGCCCCTTTTGCCCCAAGTGCGGTTTCCCCATTGGCGACATTCCGCTTGCCTTGAAATTGATCAAGGATGGGAAGCTGGCTGTCGCGGACAAGGATTTGGACAGGGCGGAGAAGCTTTTAGACCAGGCACTTGTGTATTGGCCAGAGAACCCCGAGTGCGCTTCGCTGAAGGCCGACATCGCCAAGCGCCGTGCAGCGGCCAAGGCCGAAGCGGAGCGCAAACGCGCGGAGGCGGAAGCGGAGGAGAAACGCAAACGCGCGGAGGCGGAAGCGGAGGAGAAACGCAAACGCGCGGAGGCTGAGGCCGAACGGAAGCGACTGGAGCATGTGGCGGCCGTTGAAGCGGCTTCGGCGCATTATGTCGCGGCAATTCATGCCGGGGACTGGGATGGCGCGGAAAAGGCGGCACAGGAACGCGCGAAGCTGGGTGACGGATCAACAGAAAAATGGCGGGTGGAAATCGCGAAAGAAAAGCAGAGTCGGCGTCAAAAGCTGGAGGACCACTGCAAGAAAGCGATTGAATGCCTTGCAACGGTGTTCCAAAACAATTTTGAGGAGGCGGATGCCGCGCTGGAAAAGGCCGAATCGGCATTGGCCGCGCTGGAAAGGGAATTCCGGTCCAGTCAGGAAGTCGTGAGAACACGCACGGGCATCAAGTCCGCCCGGCAGAAACTAGCCGACAAGAAGCGAGACATGGCGATTTCCAGTCTCGGCAAGGCGGGCGCCTTGTCGGTGACAGGCTCCAGGGATGGTTCCCCCATTGTTGTTTCGTGGAAACCGGCTGCCGGAGGGACGACTGCCACAAAGTGGCGGATAAGACGGCGTGAGCGGGGGGGGGCGGCCAAAGTGGTTGCTTCGGTTGAGACCCACTCTTTTCGAGACGAAACGACAAGGCTTGGAATCGAGTACGAATACGGCGTGGCGCCTTCGATGGAATTGGATATGCCTTCTGGCGGAAAGACGCTTTTCGCAAACGACGACGCCGAGGTTTGGAGCGAACCCGTTGCTCGCAGGAAACCCATGTCCAAGGACTCTTTCACGGGAACGGGGCAGGGCATGGACGGTTTCGGCGGCATTGTCACACTGCAGTGGAAGATGCCGGAAGGCATGTCTTTCGATGTTCCACATCGGTTTTTTCTTTCACGAGGCGACAATAAGATTTCCAGCAAGGATGTCACGTCGTTCCACGGATCCTTCTCGGACCCAGACGTTTCCGTAGGAGCGTCGCTTGACTATGCCCTTTCCTTTGAGTTGTGCGGGATGGACATGGGGACATCCCGCATCCATGTTGACGTGGAAAAGATGTCACCCCCTCCTTCAATCGGCAGGTTTTCCTTCCGGCGTTCTCCGCAAGGGACCCTACTGGTGGGCTGGGAATGGCCAAATGGCCTTGATTTATGCCTTTGGGGGGTGTCGGATCGCGAAGCCAGGAAGCCGGAAGACATCGCAAAAACGGCACGCCGCCACGTGTCGAAAGCGGTTTTCGACGAAAAGGGCGGCGTGGCGCCTGTCGTGCCGCCGGGTGGCGCGCCTTGCTGGCTCACCGTTTTCGGCATAAGGTCGTTTGGCGATCGCGAGTTCTTTTCCTCTGGAAAAAGCATCCCCCTGCGGGAGACGCGCCTGGATTACATTGTCGAGAACCACCAAGGTGGTTTTTTATCGAAGAGAAAGCCGGCCGTTCTCGTGATACGTTCCTCCACGGGGTATTTTCCCGACATGGAAGTACGGGCCGGCAGAAGCAGGACGGAAGTCCTTTCCCGCCGTGGCGGGCGCATCGCGGACAACATCGGCCAGGAATCCTCTTCGGCATCCGAAAAGAGGATTGTCTTGGACGGCAATGTCCACCCCGGGGAATTTGTCCGTCTGTATCTCTCCCATGCGGATGCGGAGAATTGCAAGTTGAACCACCCTGTTGACTTCGAGGTCAAATAGTCATGTCAGAAAAAGCCATCGTCTGTCCCTTCTGCTTTTCCGATTGCAAGATCGTCGCCTCTGGACAATCCGAAGAGGCGTTTCCCGTGCAGTACTGCGGGAATTGCCAATCCCAGATTCCCATCGAGTCGCTCTCGAGCAGGTTGTTCCCGATTGCGGTTGTCGGTCCTAGCGGCGCTGGAAAAACCCATTTTCTCACCGTGCTGGCCCATCTCCTCTGCGAAGGGGCGCTGTGGCCATCGTATTGGACGGCTACCCGTGTCATCCGCCGTGTAGAGGGAGGGGGGCCATCCGGCGCGAAAAAGAATGCATCCCCCGACGAATTCGTGAATTGGGAGGAGCGGCTCTATCCGCAGAAGGGCGCCCGGGGGACAATCCTCCAGCAAACGGACGCACGTAGCGAGACGGAGCCGCCGCTTTCGCTGGTCATTCACCTCTCGTATTCGAAGAGCGCGATAAACCGCGTCAAGGAACCCTATCGCAAGCGAGACGTTCTTCTTGCCTTTACGGATACCGCCGGGGAGGATTTGACGCGCATGGGGTGGGATGCGGTCTCGAAAAAGTACCCGATTTTCGGCCGAAGAATCGCCGAAGGCCTGATTGCGTTGATCAATCCCACGCAATTGGCGACTATTCGTGACGAAAGCACTGCCGGAAACGCCTCGTTGAAAAGCAGATATGAGCAATCCGGCCTGAAGTTGTCCGCGTACGCCACCCTTCAGAGCGTCCTGTCCATCGCCGAGATACGCAAGGCAATGAAGCGCAAGCCGGTTGCCGTCTGCCTGACCAAAACGGACGCGCTTTGCGCAGTAGACAAACTCGACCCCCAGGACGTCCTCGCCAGCCCGCAGGACATCGTCGGACGTTCCGAGGAGGATGAAGGGCGCATCAAGCTTGTGGATTTGCGCGATTTGTCCGAGGCGACCGAAGCCTATTTGGCCGAAATGGACAATGACGCCGGATTCCGCGATGGCCGTCCGGCGCATGATGGCATTTCCGGTTCTGCGAGCTTTTTCAAGTATCGGGCCTTTTTTGCCACGGACGCCCTGGGCGCGGCCATTCAAACGGCGCGGCTTACGGCGGAAGGCAACAGAATGTTCACGGGCCTGCCTGTCCCGAGGCGGATTCTTGATCCGCTTCTCTGGGTGCTATGGCAGCATGGTTTGGTCGGGGGATGCCGCTAGAAAGCGAGGCGATGACGCAAATGAGTTTTGAACAATTCACCTACACTGGTTCCCCTTGGGGGGCGTCAGCACCCGGATGGACGGTTTTCCAGAGTTCGCCGGAAATCAGCTCCGCGGAAGCTTCCGCCTTAAAGCCCTATTTCCAATTCAAGGAAGGATTCGCGGACTCCGGCATTGTCGCCGGCGAAATCAATGGCCACAAACTGCCGGTGCGCTTTGTCTTCACGGCAGATCCCAAGTCAGGACGCCGCATCATCGCCCAAAGTGTCGATGCCGGCCCTCGCTGGTATGACCAGACGCGTGGCAGGGACTATTTCGCGCATGTGCTTGTGGGGACGGAGTCCGACATGGGCCAGGATGGCCTACCGGTCTGCTTCAACCCCATGGCGTTGTTCCTTTCGCCGACGTTTCAAACGGAATTCCCCGAAGCTTTTCGCGAGAAAGCGCTTCAAATCATGAACGGGGAGATATCAAACGAACCGACCCCTGACTTGCCGGTCCTGGACTCCTTGTCGGCGATGTCGCCAAACGAGAGTTACTCGGACGAGGTCCTTTTCGATAGCCTTTCGCCTGAAGCGATGGCGAAATTGGGTGGCCTTGTCGCCGCTATCGCGAAGGGGGATGCCGGAACCCTCTTTTTCGACGCGTTCAAGCCCGAAAGCATGACCTGCATGGCGACCTGCGTGCGACTCCTCCCGCTTTCCCGCCGGCTTAATCTGAAGTTTGCCACTTGGATTCCCGAAAATGAATTGCGGACCTTTCCCGGAGTAGCCGATTTCGCGTTCGTCGGCACGCTGCGCGAGGGGGAATCCGCCGATCCGGACACGGGGCTGTACGGGGCGCCGCCGCAGCGCGGCCCGGACTTCCAAAGCTACGAGGACGTGGAATGCTTCAGGCGGATGGTCGATGCTGGAGGAGCGGACTTGTCGGCCGATGACTTCGACAATCTCGCCTTGTGCTGGGAAGTCGCCGTCGGGCGGAAGAGCGAACTCGCGGACCTCCGGTCGGCGGCGAAGTTCGCGGCGCGGTTTAGCGGGCTGAAGGGCGAGTTGGCCATTGGCCTTTCCGGCATCATGGACGATGCGCTGTTGGCAGCCGTAGCCTGGTTTGAACTGGGATTCGCCGAGTTCGAAGATAGGACCCGGCAATTTTGTTCCGATTGCGTCCGAGACGGCGCGCTTTTTGCCAAAGGTTTGCGGACTCTTGATGGCGATGGGGCAAGGAAGGCGTTTGCGGATGAAGTGGCCCTCGCGGCGGAGGCAAACGGTGCGGTGGCAGAATTGGCGTCCACATGGCTCAGCCTGGGCCCGGAGGTGCGCCAGTGCGCCCCGCGAGGCGACACGGGCCCCTTCGGAGCCTTCGTCGGGGTCTTGGAGAGGTTGGAGACCATACGCGACGACTTGGATGCCGGCCGCGTCCAACCGGACTTTGCCAACGCGCTTCTAGCCGAGGTGGAAGAGGCGGCAAAACGGTTCGGCGGTACTGTCGCGGATTTGGACCATACGCGGAACCGGCTTCGCTATCTTGTGGCTTTGTCGCGTTTGAAAACGGTTGACGATCTTCCCGACTTTGCGGAGGTCGCCAGTGACGTAGGCGTCGATAATGACACCATACGCACGGCCATTCTTGACCGCATCGCGCCTGGCGCTCTTCCCGTTGAGGTTCTCGCCGACAAAATGGACTCTTTCGAGGCCGTCGGCTTTTCTAGGGAAGAAGTGTTGCGCCTCATGGTGGAACACGCCCGACAGCGAGGGAGAGAGGAAGGCGAGCGGAACGATGCGCGGCGGACCCGTCAGCCGGAAGCGCGCGTGACACCGGCGAAGGTGCGTTGCGGGATTTCCGCCACCCTTGCCCTGGCCATAGCCGTGGCTGCGCTATTGGTTGGGGTCGGGGTCGGTTTCTTGCTTGGCAACCTTTTGATGCCAGAGGACTCCGACCTTGACGCGCCTTTGAATCCGCCGCCATCTGTGCGCAAAACCATTCCCGATGACGGCGATGTCGCCGGCAACTCCGAAAAGGCGAGTGAGCAGGAAGGGGCGGCTTTGTCGCCACAACGCGCGTTGCCAAACAATGAACCCACGCTCCCACCCGAACCTCGGCCGGTGGTTCAGGAACCAAAGGTGCAGCCGCTTCCCCGGTCTGCGGTTCAGGAGCCGGATTCGCCGCCCGCGTCCCGGCCCGCCGCGCAGGAGTCGGCGTCCGCACCGCAGAAGCAGCCAATCGTGTTGCAGGAGCAGGCACCCACGTTACAGGAAGAACCCACAGCTGCGCAGGCGCAGCCCAGGCAACGGCAGATGGAGACTCGTCAGGCGGACTCTAAGGCAGATGAGGTGGAAACGCATCGCCCATCGCAGAAGCTGGCGCCCAAAGTCGCTAATACAGCTCCGCGGACCGTGTCGAGCCAGGAAAATTCGCCAGAGCAACGGCAGCTCACGCCGGTCCAGCCTGCGCCGCAGCAAGTGGAGCAGTCTGCGCAACCATCCGCTCCGCAGCATCCATCTGGCGGGCAAATACCGAATGAGGGGTATAGCCAGCCCGACCCGGGTGTGAAAAAGTTTCGCAAAGGTACTGGCAAGGAGAAATAATGATGCCCAGAGGCACCATTAGGCTTTTGCTTGTCGCCGCAATGTTGCTTGGCGCCACATTCTCGGCCGCAGCCGCCCCGTCGTGGTATGAAACGGCAGGCGCGCTGGCGGAGGCGATGGAAAGGGCTGCCAAATGAAATGTTTTGGGGAAATGTGCACGGCCGCGGCCTTATGTCTTATGACAATGCTTCTAAATGGATGCGGCAATGGCGGCAAATCGGACGAAGTCGACGTGGCGGCGTTGAACGCCGCGCTCGCTTTGCGCGGGGGGGCTGTTGCGGAGCACCTTGGGGAATTAATGCCGGATGGGGTTGCGGACGCGCAAAAATGGATAACCGAAGCCGCCGGAGAAGGGGAGAAGACCCTTTTGGACCTTCAAGACGACAGCTTGGAGGCGAAAGTGGCTTTGGCATCGACGCTGGGGCGGTTCCGCAAGGACGTTGGGGAAATCGTTACGAATGTGGGCGAGGCAGCGCAGGCGGTCGTAACCGCAAGGCAGGCTGCCAAATTTGCCTGTGTTTCCTTGACGGAAATCACCAATAAGATGTCCGCCGACAGGCTGGTGGTTTTTTTGGACGGATACAATGAGAAAAAGCGTGAGACCGAGCAGCTTCTGGCGGGATGGAAAAAACAAAGGCTCGTTAAAATGGAAAGGGGCGAGGTGGCGACATTCCCGACGTTTTCGGCGGGTGCGGGGGAACGTTACGCCGCCTGGGATGGCTGGGCGAATGATGCCGCATCAATGCAGCGCACCATTCTCGCGGACTATCTGCCTAGCGCACAAGAGGCTTCTTCAAACCTGATGGCGAGCGCGGCAGAAGTAAGGCGTGAAACCGCGCTTGTCGCGGAGGGCATTTCAAAACTAAGGGCCATTCCGGCCGATGCGGAGCTTGTCGATGCGGCACGAAGGGATACGCTCTCCGTATGGGACGGCACTGTGCAAGAAGCTGTAAGGGCGATGTCGGCCTGGAGCGAGGATGAGAATGGCTGCAAGGCGAACGAGCTTGCCCGCGCCGACAAGCTGACTTCCCGTGCCAATGCGTTTGAAAAAGATGTTGTGGATTTTTCGAATTCGCATGAAAGCTATCTGCCAAAGCAAGATGGCGACGAAGCAAAAACCGCTTGCGCCAATGCCAGGACCGCAAGCAAGAAGGCCGCCGCCGAAGTCAACGACTTCGAAGCCGGCAGGAACGGGCTGCTTGACGATTGGAGGACGTTGGAAGAAGCGGTCGCATCTGCGGAAAAGTCGGCGGTTTGGATACACGACATGATCAAAGTCGATGAAGAATCCCTTGTAAAGCACATGGTGGCAATAGAAACGCTAAGGCTGCGTATCGAGAAGTTCAAAGCCGTCGAACGTCGCGCGATCACCTCCGCAACGCGCGAAAGAGCCCGCACCCTGCTCAACGACGAGGAAAACGTGCTTGACAATGCCGAAAAGAAATTCGCGTCAGCGAAAAACAAGGCCCTGGCCGACGAAAAGACCGCCCGTTGGGAGGCGGAAAAAGCACAGATTCGAGCATCGCTGACACAGATAAAGGGAAATCTTGAAACACCCCCTCAGCCGGGCTATACCCGGCCAGAAGGTGATGTACGTTCGTTGCTAGGGGCCTTGGAGGGTCTGCTTGCCAGAATCGACGCGATGACCGAAGAGTCGTTGCGGACCGAAGTCACAAAAATCCGAACCGAGGCCAAGGGCATAGAGGATCGAACCAAGTGGATGCCGGGGGCTCGCCATCCCGACAATCAGCACATCTTCGCGTCAACTGAAAACGGTAAAAATGTCTGGAGCGCCGATCCCGGCTATTGCTTCGTACATCCTGGGACAACTGATTTGTCCGTTCGTTGGGAACCGGGGGCTCGCCATCCTGACCATCCTAACGTCTCAGCCGGAACAGAGGAGGGGTCGTGGGATCCAAACCCCGGGTACAAGAAGCGTTGGGTCGGCGACTTGGACCCAGAGTGGACAATTGGCGCCCGCCATCCTACAAGGCCGCATCTTTTCGCGGACATTGAGAACGGAAAGAACGTCTGGAATCCCGACCCGGGATATGTCTTTGTGCAGCCGAACTCGCACAACCTGGATTGCTACTGGGCGGCTGGCCGGCGTCATCCACGATACGAGGGCATTGAGTCGGCTCAGGAGGAAGGTCGCTGGAACCTATTGCCAGGGTGGGCGTGGGTGAATCCCGGCACGTCTGATCTTCGAACCCGCTGGGCTCCGGGAGCTCGGCATCCCGATCACCTTCACATTCATGCCGGCAACGAAAAATGGAAATGGAGCGCCGACGACGGTTACGATTTCAACGAATACAATTCCCGCAACTTGTCCGTGCACTGGGTGCCGGGATCATGGCATTCCCGCTACAGCGGGGTAATTGCATCCAGACAGGAGGGCTGCTGGGAGGCGGCGGCGGGCTGGGAGTTTGTCATGGCGGGACCAAACGTGCGCAGTTCCTCGGAGGACCTCCGTGCCAAATGGAGACCAGGGACGTGGCATCCAACCCAACGGCACGTTTACGCTTCGCAAAATGAAAACAGATGGTTGTGCGAAGATGGATATACGTATGTGCATCCTGGCGGGAGTGACCTGACAGTAAGATGGACCCCGGGCTGGGTTTCTTCTGACGGGCAGCGGCGCGCAAAGAACCAGGAGGGGCGGTTTGAAAGGAAGCATGACTGCCCTTCGTGCGATAATGGCTGGAAGACCAAGTCCCAAAGGTGTGAAATCTGCCGAGGGACGGGAAAGGTGGTGTTCGGTCTGCCATGTCCGACTTGCGAAGGAAACGGACGTGTCCAAAGCAGATACCGGTGCCAAAATTGCCAAGGTGTCGGTTGGCAGTGGCGATGACTTTTTGACACTTTACGAATAGGACAAGGAACTACGATGAAGAACACGATGCCCAGACTTATTGACGACATGAGGTTTCGGAGGAAGGTTGCTTTCGGATGCGCAGCCTTCGTTGCGGCCGTATTAGCGCTACTGTCGTATGATGTCTATATGCGTCCCTACCGTGCGCGCCGCGCGAAGCTACGGGCGGTTGCCGCGGACGGCAGGTCTGAGTTGGGGAGATTCCGCGAGGATTATGGGGGCGATGCCGAAAAACGGCTTCAAGAGGCTCTCGGCAAACTGGGGGCCCTGGAATCGCCAGGAACAGAAATGGGGGAGGTTTCGCTTTCGGAGATTGATCCGACCATCTATGTTGAAAAGAAAAAGGCGGCGGAACTGGTCTCTGTCCGCAAAGAACTGGCACAATCGGCTAGCGACGCCCTGCATGCCTGTCAGGACGCCTCTTCGCTCACGGCTGAGGCAATCCGGAAATCAGCGGAATTGGCAAAAGATTCAGGGCACGGGGTCGTGGATTCTGCGGCGTCCACACTTGAGCAATGTCTACGTGAAATAGAAATGTTGTACAGCCAGCCCCGGCCCACGGCTCGCGCAACTTCGGAAGCACTTGGCCGATTTGAAGCGGCGTACGCCGCAATGGGCGACGCCCGCGCAGAACGA
>JAEEGL013020168.1_pt1 | contig 35919 bp, 32 predicted proteins | sample 9134231 | NCBI WGS metagenome assembly JAEEGL01 (sample SAMN16246548, study PRJNA631951) | gut metagenome | biome: gut microbiome; feature: rumen; material: fiber-attached | host: Bos | place: Iran: Karaj | collected 2018-10
ACTCGTTGCCTTTCAGGTATTTATCCATTTTAACCTATGTACATTTACGCAGGTTAAATCACACAAACTACTACTAATCAAAAATTTACATTTTACGACTAAATTAACGTAGCACCCCAAGCGCAACGATGTCAAGTTCCCGAAGGCGCGGCGGCAAGCACGCCGAGGGTTCAGCGGCCCGAAGGCGCGAAGGGCAGCGGGTTGCGGGCGGAATAGTGGAGCCGAGGGCTCCTGGTCGAAGCCGACCATTTCCCGGTCGGCAAGGCCAGCGGCCCGAAGGCGCGGCGGCAAGCACGCCGAGGGTTCAGCGGCCCGAAGGCACGAGGGGCAGCGGGTTGCGGGCGGAATGGTGAAGCCGCAGCGTATGTCGCTGAAGAACAAGAGAATATGCGAGAGTCTCTGTCCAGAACGGGACAAAGACCGCCAGTTATAGCTCTGATTTTCAGCATATTCCGAAGCACCAGTGCCGCAGTGTCGCAAAGACGCAGTCCCGCAATGCCACAATGCCGCAAAGACACGAAAGCGCAAAGACGCAGTCCCGCGATGCCGCAATGCAGCGATGCCGCGAAGACACGAAAGCGCAAAGACGCAGTGCCGCGAGGGCAGAGGGCCGCCCTGCTTCTGGGGAAGGGACACGACAGAAGACGCTGATAATCAGCGATGTCTAAAAAACAAAAAAGGGGGAAAAGTTGAGATGTAGAGATTCGAACTCTAACTGAGGGAACCAAAATCCCTAGTGCTACCATTACACCACATCTCAATACCGGGCTGCAAATTTACCGCAAAAAACCGAAAAAACAAACACATCGCCGACAAAGGCCGCAGCAAAGCCCTCAACGAGGGGGGAAGGATTTTAGCGCCGGGCCTTGAAAAAGTCCTGCACAAGGGCCGCACACTCATCTGCAAGCACCCCCGACGAGACTTCCGTCCGGGGATGAAGCAGCGAGGGTGTAAAGAGCGAATAGCCCCTGCGAGGGTCCGCGGCGCCATAGACAATGCGTCCGACCTGGGCCCAGTTAAGCGCCCCGGCGCACATAGGGCAAGGCTCAATGGTCACATATAAAGTACAGTCCTGCAGATACTTCCCCCCGATCGCTTCAGTCGCAGCAGTCAGCGCAAGCATCTCAGCGTGGGCCGTAGTGTCGTGGAGTTTCTCTGTCATATTGTGCCCCCGGGCGATGATACTGTCGCGCCAGACAACCACCGCGCCGATTGGGATTTCCCCGTCGGAAAGAGCATAACGCGCCTCTTTCAGCGCCTCGTTCATAAAACGGATATCCTTGTCCATCAGAAAAGTGTCGGATGATTCTCTTCCAGCTCGCTCAGCAGCTTGGACATTATGGCTTCACGGAACAGCGAGGCCTTGGCGTGGACCTTGAAACGGGAACAATACTCCTGGATAGCGGCTATCTCGCTGTCATTGAAATAGAGCACGTAACGGTTCTTCCGCAATAGAGCCTTCTTCTGTTTCTCCAGGTATTCGGGATCGACGCCCGAAGGGAGTTTGCGCTTTCTGGTCATAACTGTACGTAACGATGGACTATGGTTCCCTTCTTGTCCAGCTGCAGGACAAAGGGAAGGACGGCAAGGTCGAAAGTATCGAGAAGGACCGTAGTCAGGGCAGGATCGGAGCGGCGGAGAGCATCCATATCCACCAGCAGCACCCTTGCTTTCCTGTCAGCGGCGACAAGAGCGTCCACGGCGGCGAGAGTCTCCTTACACTGCAGGCATTCCGGAGAATAGAACACCACATAGGCCGGCGAGCCTTTCAGTTCCTGAAGCTCGAATTCGCCTTTACGGACACCCTTGCACAGCAGCCAGGGCTTCTTTCGCAGCGTCCCCGGGACCTTCAGATCTGGGACCACGGAGCCGACCGGAGTACGGAGCGAGAGATCCTTCATCATCCCGGCCAGGGACAGCACGCGGAGAGTATCTTCCTGACGGTCCCATATATCCGGAACCAGAATGAACTTGTCTATGAACTCAGCCGTTCCCTCCTTGTAGGCCTCCCCTCTCTGCGACGAGAGGTAGTAAAGAAGGTCGCCCTCCATCTGGCGGTAGGCTGCGATATCCCCTTCTCCGATAGTCTTGGCGGCCACATATTCCCCGACCTCGACTATATGCCGGGGCTTGAGAGTGTCCCCATAGACGGAGAAAGTCTTGTCATACATCTCCATCTGGGACTCTCCACCGTATTCATATTGAGCGCTGTCGGAAAGGCGGTGCAGAAGAGTTTCCAGGGCCGGAGTGTCCAGGCCTCGGCCCACTATGGTCCCGCCGGCGTCCAGAAGGAAGAGCTTCGGGGTCTGGAGGATGCCGTACTTGCGCTGCATATCAGAAGTCGCGCCGGGGTCCCAGAGATGCACGGCCTCTGGGAAAGACTCCCTGAATGCCTTCCAGGAGGCTTCCTCGGCTCCTACATATATGGCATAAAGTTTAAAAGGCACTTTCCCGGAAGAGACAAGTTCCTTTAGCCTGACGGATTCCGCCTTGCAAGTGCCGCAGGAAGTATCGTAAAAATACAGGACCGACCAGCCGCCTTCCTTTGCCTGGGGGATCCTGAAACTCTTGCCGTCGGCATCCTTCAGGAAAAGCAGCGGAGCCTTGGCCCCGATGAGGGAATGCCGGTTGAATGCCGCGAAGACCTGGGCGTTGAGAAGGTCCAGATCCGTCTTCATCTTCACCTTCCCGGGAATGAACCATTCCTCAACCACGTGAACGGCGACCGCATCGTCCCCCATTATCTTGGAATTGAGATAATGGTCATAGATTTTCAGGGCGACGTACTGACGCACCAGAGAGTCCTTGCAGGAGGAGATAAGAAAGTCACACTCAGCATTTTGCACCTGGGCACTCTCCCCGGTGAGAGCCACGAAATACTCGTCCAGCTTGGCTCCCAGCTCGGAATATGGCTCCTGGGCCAGGGCCGGGATACAGCAAAGCAGCGACAGACAGAGCAGAAACTTTTTCATAGCTTTACACCCTCCGGAATAAAGGCGGAATAGTCGCCGTGATGTTTCAGGATATCCCTCACCGCCGAAGAAGAAATATGGGCGAATTCCTGGGCGGTCGGGATGATGATGGTCTCGATATCGGGGGCCAGGCGGCGGTTGGCATCGGCTATGGACCTCTCAGTCTCGAAGTCTATCATATTCCTCACTCCCCGGACTATATGCTTGATACCGAGGGCGCGGCAGGCGTCTATAGTCAGGGTGTCATACTGGATAACGGACACTCCCTTGAGGCCGTCCGTCGCGGCGCGGATTATCTCCAGCCGCTTTTCCATATCGAAGAAACCGCGCTTGTCCTGATTGATACCCACGGCGACGACGACTTCGTCGAACATCGTCAGGGCCCTTTTCAGTATATTCAGATGCCCGGCCGTAAAGGGGTCGAAAGAGCCGGGGAAAAATGCTTTCCTTATCATAACTGCCAATCAATCGGGGATTTGCCCCTGGAGATAAGATAGTCGTTTGTCTTTGAAAAATGCCTGCAGCCGAAAAAGGCTCCGCCGGCAAGCGGCGAAGGGTGGGCGGCGGTTAGGACAAGATGCCTGGAGGAGTCGATCAGCGAAACCTTGCTCTGGGCAAAGCGGCCCCAAAGCAGGAATACCACTCCGTCACAGCGCTCTGAGACGGTCTTGATCACGGCGTCGGTAAATTCCTGCCAGCCGATGCGGCTGTGCGAGGCCGGAGAACCGGAGAGCACGGTAAGCGCCGTGTTCAGAAGCAGCACGCCCTGCCTTGCCCATTTTTCCAGATTCGGCCTTCCCGACATCTCCAGGCCAAGGTCTGAACTTATCTCCTTGAAGATATTGCGGAGCGAAGGAGGTGCCGGAACTCCGTCCGGAACGGAAAAGGACAGGCCCATAGCCTGGCCGGGACCGTGGTATGGGTCCTGGCCGAGGATGACAACCTTCACTTGTGGAAGAGGAGTAAGCTCGAAGGCTCGGAAAATCATCGGGCCCGAAGGATAGATGGTCTTTCCGGCGGCCTTTTCCTCGTGCAGATAACGCACAAGCGCCTCGAAGTACGGTTTTCCGAACTCCGGGGCGAGCGCCTCCTTCCAGCTTTGTTCTATCTTTACCTGCATCTAGAAGATATAGTCGATTACATCGCCAATCTCTTTCACATAGACAAAGTTAAGACCTTTTACGTAAATATCCTTGATATCCTCGATATCTTTTTTGTTTTCTTCGCTCAGAAGGATGGTTTTTACTCCTGCCCTCTTGGCCGCTAGGATCTTTTCCTTGATGCCGCCGACCGGCAGCACGCGGCCGCGCAGGGTCATTTCTCCGGTCATCGCAATGCCTTTTTTAAGCGCCTGGCGACGGAGAGCGGAGACCATTGACGAGACCATCGTGATGCCTGCCGAGGGGCCGTCCTTCGGGACCGCACCCTCCGGGACGTGGACGTGGATGTCCTTGGCCATAAACTCTTCCGTGGTCATTCCCGCGAGCTGAGGGTGGGCCTTGATGTACTGCCAGGCGATCTGGGCGGACTCTTTCATCACGTCGCCGAGGTTGCCGGTCATCGAAAGATTGCCTTTGCCCGAGGAGACCGAACTCTCCACGAAGAGAATCTCCCCGCCGAGTTCCGTCCACGCAAGTCCCGTCACCACGCCAGCCCCCTCATTGCCCTCCACCTTGTCGTGGAATGCCGTCGGAAGTCCCAGATACTCACGAAGATGCTTCTTCTCGATGAGCGTCGGATACTCCTCTCCGAGGGCGATTTTCTTAGCGGTGACACGGGCTATCTTGGCTATCTGCTTCTCCAGGCCGCGGACACCGGACTCGTGGGTATAACTGTCTATGATACCCTGGAGGGCGCCCTTGTTGATGGTGATCACCGAATCTATGCCGTGCTCCTTCAACTGCTTGGGCAGCAGGTAGTTCTTCGCGATTTCAAGCTTTTCTTCGGCCAGGTAGCCGGTCACGTTGATCATCTCCATCCTGTCGCGTAGGGCGGACTGGATGGTCGAAGTACCGTTGGCCGTGGTTATGAAGAGGACGTTCGACAGGTCATAATCGATGTCCAGGTAATTGTCGTGGAAAGTGCTGTTCTGCTCGGGGTCCAGGGCTTCCAGAAGGGCGCTGGAAGGGTCTCCCTTGAAGTCGGCGGCGAGCTTGTCGATTTCATCCAGCACGATGACCGGATTGGAAGTCCCGGCCCTCTGGATGCCGCTGAGAATACGTCCGGGGAGGGCGCCGACATAGGTCTTGCGGTGTCCCCGGATCTCCGCCTCGTCGTGCATTCCGCCGAGGGATATCCTCACGTATTTGCGTCCCAGGGCCCTTGCTATGGACTTTCCGAGCGAGGTCTTGCCCACGCCGGGAGGGCCCCATAGGCAGAGGATCGGGGACTTCATATTGCCCTTCAGCTTCAGCACCGCAAGGTACTCGATAATGCGGTCCTTGACCGTGTCCAGACCATAATGGTCCTCGTCCAGGACCTTCTGGGCATTTTTCAGGTCCAGATTGTCCTCCGACATTTCGCCCCAGGGAAGGTCCAGCATAAACTGGACATAATTGTACTGGATGCTGTAGTCCGGGCTCGAAGGGTTGTATTTCTCCAGGCGGGCCATTTCCTTGTCGAATATGGCCTTGACCGATTCCGGCCACTTCTTCGAGGCGGCCCTTTCGCGGAGTTTGGCGAAGTCCTCGGAATCGTCCATCCCGAGTTCCTCCTGGATGGTACGAAGCTGATTGTTAAGATAATACTCCCTCTGCTGCTGGTCTATGTCGGATTTGACTTTCTGGCTGATTTCCTGCTTGATCCGCATCAGCTGGATCTGGGTTTCCAGGACGGTCAGGAGCGCCATTCCGCGGTCGAAGATATTGTCGTGGTTCAGCAAGGCCACCCTCTCCTGGAAATTCTCGACCTCGATGGTGGTAGCGATGAAATTCACAAGGAAGGGGAAACTGTCTATCGACGCAAGGGCGGAGGCAGCCTCTTTCGGCACGAAGGAAGAAGACTGGATGACCTCCGTGGCGAAATCCTTCAGGGCACTCGAAAGGACGTCGATTCTCTGCGCGTTCTCCTCGTCGGGCTCGCTGTCGTGCAAGTAGCGGACACGGGCCTTTATGTATGGCTCATAGGCCGTAATCCCCTTGATTTCAATACGATGGAACGCCTGCAGAATAGCCGTAAGCGAGCCGTCCGGCATCTCCAGGGTCTTGATGACCTTGCAAACCGTTCCGAAACGGAAAAGGTCGCTTTCGGAAGGATCCTCGACCGTAACGTCATTCTGCGGCACGGCGCCTAGCAGCCCGTCCCCTTTTTCCGCGTCACGCACGACCCGGATGGACTTGTCACGACCAACGGTCACGGGATACACCGTTCCGGGGAAAATCACGGCATTGCGGAGCGCAAGTATGCCCAGACTGTCCGGAAGTCTCGATTCATCGATCTGGGAAAGCGGGCCGTCTCCCACTACTGGCATTATATTCACTTCAACTCCGTGGGGAGCGAAGAACATTGTCTGACATTTTGTCATATATCGTCTGTTTTCTTTGTCGGCCGGATATATGGTCAATCTCCGTGCCAAATACAAAGATAAGACAAAAAACAAAATAAGGTTTTGATTTATCAAAGTTTATGTGTATTTTTGCACTCCGAATCCCCACAGTAGAGGATAAGTACATTTAATTTATATAGTAATAATTATGACAAAGGCAGAGATTGTCAATGCAGTTGCAAAGTCAACAGGCGTTGAGAAAATTCAAGTTCAGAACATTGTTGAAGAGTTCACTAAAGTGGTAAAGGATTCCATTATTGCCGGTGAGCCCGTGTACCTTCGCGGATTTGGCAGCTTCATCATCAAGCACCGTGCAGAAAAAGCCGCCCGCAATATCACCAAGCGCACGACTATGACTATCCCGGCGCACAATATCCCGGCTTTCAAACCGGCCAAGGTATTCGTCGCCGCCGTCAAGGATAGCAAATAATAATCCTTAAACAACAACAGCACTATGCCTAGCGGTAAAAAAAGAAAAAGACATAAGATGGCGACGCACAAGCGTAAAAAGCGCTTGCGCAAAAACAGACATAAGAAGAAGTAAGCCTTCTTCCAATGTGTCTGCCATTTTAGCAGTCTGCTGAAAGCGAGAGGGCTTACCGGTGATGCCGGAAGCCCTTTTGTCGTACTAATACAATTTCCAAATGGAGTCTGAGAAAGCGGACAAGGATCTGATTGTCGACGTAAGGCCGACAGAAGTACACATCGCCCTGATGGAGAACCACAGGCTGATTGAGTACAACACGGAGTCCAGCACTGGGAACAAGTTCTCCGTAGGGGATGTCCACCTGGGAAAGGTGAAGAAACTCCTGCCGAACCTCAATGCTGCCTTCGTGGACATCGGAGACAAGAAGGAAGCCTTCATCCATTATCTCGACCTCGGACTATACTTCGGCGCGTTCGACAAGTTCGTGCGCTCAGCCGGCGGGAAAACGCCTCCGGGCGAGCTCTACTCCCAGATTGAGATCGGGGAGCCGCTCCCGAAGGAGGGCAAGATAGAGGATTACCTCTCCCCCGGCCAGATGATAGTGGTCCAGATAGTGAAGGAACCGATTTCCACGAAGGGTTCACGACTGACTGCGGAAATTTCATTGGCAGGACGAAACATTGTACTTCTCCCCTTCGCCGACAAGATCAACCTATCCCAGAAGATTGGCTCGAAGGAAGAGAAACGTAGACTTGAGACACTGGTCAAGAGCATTCTCCCGAAAAATTACGGTGCGATTATCCGCACGGCAGCGGAAGGAAAGACGGCCGCCACCCTCGTGGGCGAGACCCGTTCCCTTATCGAAAAGTGGGAGAGCTCCTGGACAAAGATTGCCAAAGGTAAGACCGTTCAGAATCTCTTTACGGAATACAGCAAGACGACCGCAGTGCTGCGGGACCTCCTGAACGATTCATTTTCAAATATTTGGATCAATGACGAGAAGGTCTGCGACGAAGCCCGGAAATATATCTCGCTGATTTCGCCCGAACAGGAGAAGATTGTCCACCTCTATGAAGGCCGCCAGCCGATTTACGATCATTTCGAGGTCCCCCGGCAGATCAAGAGTTCCTTCGGAAAGGTGGTGCCTATGAGGCAGGGAGCCTATTTGGTGATCGAGACCACGGAAGCGCTGAATGTAATCGACGTAAACAGCGGCATACGCACCAAGACCCACGATCAGGAAGAGAATTCCTTCGAGGTCAACAAGATGGCCGCGGAAGAGATTGCAAGGCAGCTGAGGCTCCGCGATATGGGAGGCATCGTCATCGTGGATTTCATAGATATGGAATCCGTCGATCACCGGAACGCCCTCCACAAGTATATGCAGGAGCTGATGGAAGAAGACAGGGCAAAGCACAATGTGCTGCCGCTGACCAAATTCGGGCTGATGCAGATCACCCGCCAGCGGATCCGCCCCGTGACGGAAATCAATACCGAGGAGCAGTGCCCTCTGTGCCACGGCACGGGCAAGATTCACTCCACAGTGGTCATTGATGAGGAAATAGAACGTAAGATTTCCTTCTACGTCATTGAAAAAGGTATCAGGTCTTTTACGCTTAAAACCAGCCCCATACTCGGGGCGTATCTCAAACGGGGATTATTCAATTCCTTTGTGTCGAGATGGAAAAGGCGATACAAAATACGTCTTGCACTGGAAGAAGTTACAGATTTCTCCATCCTGCAGAATGAAATGTACAATGCAAAAGGAGAGAAGCTCGAATAGGGCTTCTCTCTTTTTTAAGAAACTTGCCGTTTTGTTTGCAAAATAAAAGAAAGTGATATAACTTTGCGAAAAGTGATATCATTATGGAAACGCCAAGAATCAACTCACTTATACGGCTCAGGCCCGAGATAATGGAAAGAGCAAAACGCAAAGCACGACAGCAGAAAATGTCGTTCAATGCCTACGTTGAGTTAGTGATCGAGCGGGATTTAACTCCAGAGAAGCCTGTTCTGCCACAGGACTTTGCAGTCTCTGACGAAATACTCGACTTCAGAATACCGGGCTGGAAAGAGCCCGGAAAAGAAGATTTGCTGGCAGATCCCAAACTGGCACACATACTTGGTTATGAAGACTAAAGTTTTTCTGGACACGAATGTCCTCGTCGATGTCCTTGCCGGAAGCAGGAAATACTCCCAGTCTTCACGAGTAATATTCGAGCTCATAAAAAGGGGACAGATTGAAGCATTTATCTCCACCCAAAGTGTTCTGGACACATCCTATGCTTTACGACGGGAACCGCTCGGAAAAGAGTTCCTGTCATTTGTAGAGTGGATATGCAGCCATATCAATGTTGGCGGCATAAACAGCTTCAATCTTCTCCAGGCTTGCCGGAACTACTCGGGAGACTTCGAAGATGACGCTCTGTACTCCTGGGCAGTGGACAGCGGATGCGATTTAATCATAAGCGGAGACAAAGACTTCATTGCAAGATACTCAGGAGTCGAAGAATCCCCTGAATTTCTCACGCCGGACGAATTTGTGAATTCGCTCAAAGAAAACTAAAAAAATCCCCCGGAGAAAACGGAGGATTTGATGTAGGGACGATCGGGATCGAACCGATGACCTCTTGAATGTGACTCAAGCGCTCTGAACCAGCTGAGCTACGCCCCTGTATTTTAAGGCTCTGGGCGGAAGGTGAGGGATTCGAACCCCCGGGACGTTGCCGCCCAACAGTTTTCAAGACTGCCGCCATCGACCACTCGGCCAACCTTCCATTCTTCGGAGGGACTGCAAAGATAGGCAGTTTTCCGGAATTAACAAAAAATATTACGCCTCTTTCGAGAAAAACTTCCACTGAAAGAGAATAAGGTAGAAAGCTCCCACCGTCACGCAGCTGTCCGCGAAATTGAACACGGGCTCAAAAAAAATGTCTCCTCCGACCAGCGGCATCCAGTCCGGCCAGGTCCACAGCGGGAAATAAAGCATATCCACGACCTTTCCCTGCATAAAGGGCGCATAGTGCCCCAGAGTCGCGACCGCCATAGGGGTGGACTCGCTGAAAACCAGGCCGTAGAAAAGACAGTCCACGATGTTCCCGAGGGCGCCTGCCGTTATCAGCGTAAGTCCTACCAGGACTCCCGTGGGGACATCCTTCTTCTTCAAAAGAGAGGAAATCCACCAGCAGAGGGCGGCGAAAAGACCTATCCTGAACAGTGTAAGGATATACTTTCCAATGACTCCGCCGAAGGACATACCGAAAGCCATCCCCTTGTTCTCGATGAAGAGAATCTGGAACCAGTCCCCGAAAACGCTGAAATGCTCCCCCAGGGTCATATTTGTCTTGACCAGGATCTTGATGAGCTGGTCAACGAGCACAAGGACAGCCCCGAGAAGGATCAGCCGCCCGCCTTTGGAAATCTTCATCAGACAGTTTATTTACGTCCTGTCTTTTCGAGAATGGCCTTTCCCTCAACCGTAGTGGTGGCGTGGGGAACAAGACGGAGCCTCTCCTTGGGGATAAGCTTTCCGGTCACACGGCATACGCCATAGGTCTTGTTCTCGATGCGGACAAGTGCAGCTTCAAGGTTCTGGATGAACTTGTACTGACGCTGGGCAAGGGCACCCGCCTCCTCTTTGGAAAGCTGGAATGCACCGTCGTCCTCGACCGTCTTGAAAGTCGGGGCGGTGTCGAGGATGTCATTGCCTCCGGCGTGCATCATCGCATTGCGCAGGGTGGCGTACTCGGCGCGCGCCTTGTCGAGCATTTCATTGATAATCACGCGGAACTCCTCGAGTTCCTCATCAGAATAGCGTGTTTTGGTATTTTCTTCCATAAGCTAACGTTTTACGCGTATTTTTATCTTCTCATCCATCCACTCCACCTCCGCGGCATCGGCGGGAGCCTCTGCGGCGGGACGCAGCACGAAACTGCGGGAAAGAGTCTGGGATGCAATATAATCTTTGAATGAAGCGACGGCATCGGCGAGCAGAGGGTCGTCTGCATAGACCTCAGTGTCTATCCTGTCCGTCACCTCGAAACCGGCCCCCTTACGAAGGTTCTGGATACGGTTCACAAGCTCGCGGGAAAGGCCCTCGCGGCGAAGAGCGTCGCTGACTTCAATGTCCAGGGCTATGGTCATTGAACCCTGGGAAGCCACGAGCCAGCCCGGCATATCCTCGGAGGATATCTGATAATCTCCAGGGGAAAGGACCACCTCGCCGCCTTCAAGGGCGAGCGTGTAGGCCTCCGAGGCAGTTTCAGCACGCTGGATGGCGCTGATTTCACCCTGGGAGAGAGTCCCGAAGGCTGCGGCTATCTCCTTCATCCTGGGGCCATAGATCTTGCCGAGAGTCTTGAAATTGGGCTTTATCTTCTTGGTAATGACTCCGTCCGTATTCTCCACGAACTCCATCTGCTTGACATTCACCTCGGTAAGAATCTGCTCACGTACGGAGTCCAAGCGATGGCGGACGGTGTCGGAAATGACAGGGATCATCATCTTCGGCAGGGGCTGACGCACCGGAATGCCCACTTTCTTGCGGAGCGCAAGGACCATAGAAGTAGCTTCCTGTGAGAGTTTTACCCTCTCCTCGAGTTCGCTGTCGACAAGGCTCTCGTCCGCGGAAGGCATCAGCTGGTTATGGACCGAATCCTCCCCTGTCAGGTCGCGCCAGAGGCGGTCGGCATAGAAGGGAGCGATGGGGGCGGAAAGCAGAGCAACTGTCTTAAGAGCCTGATAGAGAGTCTGGTAGGCGGAGAGTTTGTCGGCGTTCTTTTCGCCGGCCCAGAAGCGCTTGCGGTTCAGATGGACATACCAGTTGGACAGTTCGTCGCAGACGAAACTCTCCAGCAGGCGGCCAGCGGTCTTCACGTCGTAGTCCTCGTAGGCGGCCTTGACATCACGGATGAGGGAATTCAGCCTGGAGATAATCCAGCGGTCGATTTCCGCTCTCTCGGAGACGGGTACGGACGCCTCGGCAGGGTCGAAGCGGTCGATATTGGCGTAGAGGGCAAAGAAGGCGTAGGTATTGTAGAGAGTTCCGAAGAACTTGCGGCGCACCTCGGCGACGCCTTCGATGTCGAATTTGAGATTGTCCCAAGGCTCGGCGTTGGTAAGCATATACCAGCGAAGGGCGTCGGGGCCATATTTGTCCAGAGCCTCGAAGGGATCGACCGCGTTGCCGAGCCGCTTGGACATCTTGTTGCCGTTGCGGTCCAGCACCAGGCCGTTGGAAATCACTCTCTTGAAAGCGGGAGTGCCGCTTATCATAGTGTGGATGGCGTGGAGGGTATAGAACCATCCGCGGGTCTGGTCCACGCCCTCGGCGATGAAGTCGGCGGTCGCCCCGAAAGCGGGGCTGCCGAGATTGCGCAGGCCTTCCTGAGCATAAGGCATAGCGCCGGAGTCAAACCAGACATCGATCAGGTCGCTTTCGCGGACCATCTTGCGGCCGCTCGGCGAGACGAGGTAGATCTCGTCCATATAGGGGCGGTGAAGGTCTATCCTGTCGTAGTTCTCCCGGGACATATCCTTAGGGTCGAAGCCCTTGTCCTTCAAGGGGTTGGAGGCCATTATCCCGGCCGCTACAGCCTTTTCGATCTCGGCGTAAAGCTCGGCGGCGGAACCGATGCATTTTTCCTCACGGCCGTCCTCGCTGCGCCAGATAGGGAGCGGAGTGCCCCAGTAGCGGCTGCGGCTCAGGTTCCAGTCCTGGATATTCTCCAGCCACTGTCCGAAACGGCCCGTGCCCGTGGAGGCGGGTTTCCAGAGAATCTGCTTGTTCAGCGCAACCATCTCGTCCTTCACTGCGGAAGCCTTGATGAACCAGCTGTCAAGAGGATAATACAGCACCGGAAGGTCCGTACGCCAGCTGTGGGGATAACTGTGGACGTGTTTCTGGACCTTGAAAGCCTTGCCCTGGGACTTCAGCATAACACAGAGGTCGATGTCCAGAGTCCCCTCTTCCTCCACCTTCTCGAAATACTGCCTGTAGCCTGCCTTGACATAGCGTCCGGCAAATTCCTTATATGAGGGATCCACGGTCGCGGCATAGGCCGGATCCAGGTCCTCCAGGCGGCAGAAACGTCCCTGACGGTCCACCTGGGCCTGAGGGTTGCCGTCCTTGTCCACAGGCATAATCCCGGCGATTCCGGCGGCCGCGGCGACTCTCTTGTCGTCCGCGCCGAAGGTCGGGGCTATATGGACTATGCCGGTACCGTCCTCGGTGGTCACATAGTCACCGGAAATGACGCGGAAAGCGTCCCCGTCCGGACGGAACCAGGGAATCAGCTGATGATAGCGGATTCCGACCAGTTCGCTGCCCTTGAAACTGCCTTCCAGAACCTTGTACGGCACGACCTTGTCACCTTTCTGATAGGACTCGAGGGGCAGGTTTTCACCCTTGGGATTGAACCAGGCGCCGACAAGGGCCTTGGCGAGGACATAGACCGCCGGCTCACCGCTGTAAGGATTCAGCGAGAGGACTCGGACATATTCGATATCCGGGCCGACGCAGAGCGCGGTATTGGAAGGAAGGGTCCACGGGGTCGTGGTCCAGGCCAGGAAATAGGCCGGGAAGACCTCTGTGCCATATATCGGCTGGGACTTGCCGTCCTTGATTATCTCGAACTGGACCGTAGCGGTCGTGTCGGTGACATCCTTGTAGCAGCCGGGCTGGTTGAGTTCGTGGGAACTCAGTCCCGTACCGTCGGTCGGAGAATAAGGCTGGATGGTATAGCCCTTATAGAGCAAACCCTTGTCATAGAGTTTCTTAAGGAGATACCACAGAGTCTCGATATAGCGGTTGTCATAGGTCACATAAGGGTCTTCCATATCCACCCAGTAGCCTATGCGACGGGTCATCTCGACCCACTCCTTCGTATATTTCATCACCTCCTTGCGGCAGGTGGAGTTATAATCCGCGACACTGATCTTCTCACCTATGTCGGCCTTCGTGATGCCAAGTTTTTTCTCCACTCCGAGTTCCACAGGCAGACCGTGGGTATCCCAGCCGGCACGACGCCTCACCTGGAAACCGGTCTGCGTCTTGTAGCGGCAGACGGCATCCTTGATGGAACGGGCCATCACGTGATGGATACCGGGCATCCCATTGGCGGAAGGCGGCCCTTCAAAGAAGATGAACTCCGGTGCTCCTTCCCTCAGTTTCAGTACATTCCCGAACGCATCTTCCTTTGTCCACTGCTCCAAAACCTCATTCCCGACGGCCACCAGGTCCAGTCCCTTATATTCCTTAAATGTCATAAAAATTTACTAAATTTGCGTATTGGTTTGCAAAGTTAAGCATTTTTATCGAACTATGAACACTCTGGATATTATCATACTTATATGTTTTCTGCCGGGGATAATCAGGGGCCTTTCCAAGGGCTTTCTGGAGCAGGCCGTGAGCCTCGTCGGAATGGTCCTGAGTGTGTGGTGCGCTTTCAAACTCAGGGGTCTTGTATGCGAAGCCATTGCCCCTCACCTAGAGATGTCCGAGACCCTGCTCAATGTCGTCGCATTCGCCCTCATCCTGATCGGAGTCAGCGTCCTGGCCCTGATTTTGGCGAAACTTTTCACAAAGCTGGTCGAACTGATGATGCTGGGATGGGTCAACAGGCTCCTCGGGGCGCTGACCTCCTGCCTGGTGACTCTCGTGGTACTCGGAGTCGTAATTGTGCTCTTCGATACGGTGAATGTGAAATTCGGCCTTGTCAACTCTCCCCTGCTCAGTGAATCCGTCCTGTACGAGGGGATAAAGAATCTGGCAAATCTTGCATTCCCATATATGAAACAACTTCTGATGCTGCAATCTTAATGGCCAAGATACTTCTTATCGAAACTTCAACCGCCCTTCTGTCCACGGCGATCGTGGAAGACGGGACTGTAGTATGCAGCGAGGAATGTGACGAGTTGCGCTCCCACGCATCCCTGACTGCGGTTTTCATCGACAGGATGCTGAAGAAGGAGGGGCTGGGAATGAAGGATTTCGACGCTGTCGCAGTCAGCAAGGGACCGGGGTCTTACACCGGCCTTCGCGTCGGCGTTTCCACCGCCAAAGGGCTCTGCTTCGGGGCTGGTATTCCGCTGATCGGCATCGGCACGCTGGACATACTGGCGGCGCAAGCGTGCTGCGGAGTGACAGATGTGCCGGCGCAGGCGTGCTGCGGAGTGACAGATGTGTCGACGCAGGCGTGCTGCGGAGCGGCGCCGGACGAGGCCTCCGCGCCTCCGGTCCGTACTTCCGTCGGCCGAGAAAAGGCCTCCGGAAATACTGGGGCCGTCGGCTCCACCATTCTCCCCTCGTCCGGCGCCGGCTGGCGCTACATCGTGCCGATGATCGACGCCAGGAGAATGGAAGTCTACTGCGCCCTCTACACCCCCGACGGCAAACAGTTGACGAACGTCGAGGCGCGGATCGTGGAACCTGATTCCTTCGCCAAAGAACTGTCGGAAGGGCCGGTTCTCTTTATCGGCGACGGAGCAGAAAAATGCCGCGAGACAATACCCGGAGGCAGTTTTGTCCAATGCTACCCCAAAGCATCCGCCATGGCCCCACTCGCCGAAGCCGCCTTCAGGGAAGGCCGCTTCGAGGACCTCGCCTACTTCGAACCCTTCTACCTCAAGGATTTCGTAGCCACCGTCAGCCGCAAAAAACTCTTCTGACCATGCACCCGAAGTTCATTATTGTTTCCGACCCCGGGACTCCGCTGAGCGGAAGTTTTGTCTATGGACTGGTCGGAAGCCACCGCGAACTTGTCGAAGGTTACGTCAAGGTCCATGGAGGAGGATGGTACCTGAAAGATGACGAGAAGAAGACCATGACCCTCTACGGCAGCTCAGGCGACTATGGCGAGCCCCGCCTGGCCTTCCTGAACAGAATTCCGAAAGAGCTTAGAGACTACCGCTTCATCTTTTCTCCCGGCTGGAACCTCCCCGGGAATGTACTCGACCTGTCCGAGGTGGAATGGTTTTGACAAGGGGATTCCTGCTTCAGTGTCTGCATACGGCTTTCACAAGAATGCACCCACTGCCCATCTGGCAGCTTCTTGCCTGTTCCCCTGCCGGTAGCAGTGTATTTCACCTTCACGGGCACGTTTTCAGCCAATTCCCTGCCGGCAGCAGTGTATTTCACCTCCACGGGCACGTTTTCAGCCACTTCCCTGCCGGCAGCAGTGTATTTCACCTCCACGGGCACGTTTTCAGCCATTTCCCTGCCGGAGGTGTTATGCCGTCCGTAGGGTCCACAAAATGTACCCCTACGGACGCTTATCGCTTTCGGGAAACAGCGAGAAGGCGGACTTTGGACAATTGCATTGGTGCTGCGAAAAGGCGACGCCTTTGCCCGAATGGCAGGGCAAAGGCTGGCGGAATCACGCACAGGCGGCGGCCGGCTGTCATGGCCGCCGCCTGAGGGACCTCCCGCGAGCTCGCCGAAAGGGCTCGCGTCCAGCCCCTCTGCTTGCCGACGAACGCGAAGCGCATATCAGTGCCGTGAAATACAACTACCTGTGTAATAGTAATTTATATAAATCAACCTCTGTTTTTTAGCATAGGCTGATATGCGTAAGTCATTGTTTTTCATGCGTTTCCATTTCACACACTTTGTATCGTCCTAAATCGAGAGGCAAAGTTCAGCACGGAGACCAGGCACACGCCGGCCGGCAAGGCAACGCAGGCCGAACGCAGATGGCAATGCCCCGATGGCGTGGGAAAAGCGAAGGCGCACGACAGCGGGCGGAATGGTGGAGCCGACGGGCCCAGTATTTCCGGAGGCCTTTTCCCGGCCGACGGAAGTACGGACCGGAGGCGCGAAGGCCCCGTCCGGAGCGGTGACGGACGAGGGAAGAATGGTGGAGCCGACGGGCGGTATGTGACCGCTGGCGCGAAGGGCAAGGCCGGCGAGCGGCTCAGAGAGCGCAGCTCTCGTCGGTGCAGAGGCGGGCAGAAGAAGCCCCGGAAGAAGCTGGGTAGGGACCAACAGCGAGGGAAGACCCCAGCAATGCTGCGACCTTTTCAGCCATAACCGTAGCCAGTAGCACTTTACCCTCAGCATCAATCACATACAGACTCGGAATCCATTTCACGTGATAATCTGCCCCCGGCTTGGATTCTTTCTTCCCCGCAGGATCGAAAAGCTGTACTCCGGGGAGTCCGTTTTCCTTGACGAAAGCCTTGAGAGTCTCCAAATCCTTGTCGTATGATATGGACACGAAATTGAGTCTGGCACGATCTGATCCATCGTAAATTTCCTTCAGCAGAGGCACTTCGGCACGACAGTCCGGGCACCACGAAGCCCAGAAGACGAGCAGCGTAGTGCTTCCACGGAAATCGCTCAGACTGAATTTCTTACCATTGATATCCGAAAGCGTGAATTCCGGTGCGGGCGTCCCCTTTTTCAGAAGTTCGCTTCCATACTGGAGGTCGAGATCCTCGGCAGGCTGGGTCGTGGCCTGAGCATAGGCATTCAGTGCGAGAGCCACGAATATGGCTATGGACAATAATCTTTTCATATTTCAAAGATATGGATTTTTTCTATATCTTTGCCTATATGAGAGCAGTAATCCAAAGGGTTTTGTCAGCCTCCGTCACAATCGACGGCAAGATTAAGTCAGAAATAGGCCCTGGTCTGCTTATTCTCCTTGGCGTCGGTCACGATGACAGCGAGGAGGATGTGGACTATCTTGTCAAGAAAAGCGCAGGCTTGAGAATCTTCAACGACAGGGACGGAGTGATGAATCTCAGCATCCTTGAAAGCGGCGGAGACATTATCGTCGTCAGCCAGTTCACCCTGATGGCCTCCACTAAGAAGGGCAACCGGCCATCGTATATCGGAGCCGCCGGGCACGAGACGGCAATCCCTCTCTATGAACTTTTCTGCCGGAAGCTCTCTGCAGCTATCGGAAAGCCGCTTGGCACGGGCGAATTCGCTGCCGATATGAAGGTCGCGCTCGTCAACGACGGTCCCGTGACCATTTGCATAGACTCGAAAAACAAGTAAGCCTATCATTTAACTCCGTGGCTTTGAGGCACTTGCGTGTCTAGACAGCGGTCAGGAAGGCGAAGAAGGCGTCGATCTCCGAACGATCCTTGAAACGCGCGATGTAGACCTGGTCGCCCAGATCGTCGGCAAGAGCCGGGCTCATACGAGTGTTCATACAGATCGCGGAGCCGTAGCGGGCCATCACCTCGTCGTGGGAATGGCGGTAGGCGTGGCAGTCGCGGCGCCCGACATAGGCGCAGTAGAACTGCTCCCCGAAGCCTTTGCGACGCTCGCCGAAGGCCACCATATCGGCCCAGATCTGGAAGACATCCGTGCTGTGGGCATAGTTCATCATATCCGGAGTAAAGCCTCCCGGCGGGCGCATATTCACCTCCAGGCCGACATAGTCCCCCTTCTTTCCAAGCCCCTCACGGTCCCGGTCCAGCTGGAAGAACTCCAGGTGAACGAAACGGCTGGTGATGCCGAAGGCCTTCACCGTGCGGCGGCCGATCTGCGAGAGTTTCGCCGGGACGGTCTTGTTGGTCCAGTAGCAGGTGTCCAGATTCTGATGGACGATGTCCATAATAGGGGTCGGGAAGACGGTATTATTCTCGAAAACGGGTTCTCCTCTGTCATTGAAAATGGCGTCGTAGCTTACCAGAAGGCCGGTGATGAATTCCTCAATTACATAGCGGGCGGAGTCGCCGAGATGGGCGGAGAACCATTCCTCCAAATCTTCCGGAGAGTTGATTTTGGCAGTGCCGCCGGCCCCGACACCGTTGTCCGGCTTGGCGATCAGCGGGTAGCCGGTCTTTCGGGCGAAAGCACGCACCCGGGAGAGTCCCTCCGCTGCCTTGATCTGCCGCGCGGTCGGAACGCCGCCGAGAGCATAGTACTTCTTCATCTCGGACTTGTTCTTGATGGAGGCTATCCTGTCGGTCTGAATGCCGGTGGTGACATTGAAATCCGTACGCAGCCGGGCATCCTGTTCCAGCCAATATTCATTGTTGGACTCAATCCAGTCGATTTTTCCATATTTATAGGAAAGGAAAGCCACGGCCCGGAAAACCTCTTCGTAATCCTCCAGACTGCGGACGCGGTAGTACTCCGTGAGGGAAGACTTCAACTCCTCGGACAGACTTTCGTAAGGGGCGTCCGCGATGCCCAGGACATTGATTCCGTTGGCCTTGGCCCCAGCGCAGAAATGCCAGTAGGACTCGGGGAAATGGGGAGAAATAAAGATTAAATTCATAAAAGAGTAAGATGAGTTTTCATAAGAAACCTGACGCATCCGCCCGTCGGAAATCTCCCAGGCGTCGCCATATAGGGTGCTTCTGCCATCCTTTACCTTAACATATCCACCGTCGGGAAGGGTGTAGAAGCGGTGCTGCCAGCTGTCAGGAAAGACCACATCCTCGAAAAGACGCCTTCCGTCCAGCCATACGTCCCTGACCTGATAGAAATGCGGGACCAGATTGATATCCGTAAGGCCGAGTCCGACGAGAGAGCGGCGGTACTGCGGGTCCACGGCCTCCCCGGGGAGTTCCGGATGGGAATAGACTCTCGAGGCGCAGTTCATACTGCCGGCACTGCAGCCCATTATGACTCCGTCGAAATCCTTCAAAAGCTCCTTGAGCCCTATTTCATTGATGAATCTGTTCTGGGTAGGGACGTGCCCTCCGCAAAGTATGATCCAATGAGCACGCCTGACGAGTTCCGGAGCCTCCGAGGCATTGCGCCTGTCGAGCATTACGATCTCTTCGGTACGGATGCCCGAGCGGTGGATACAGAGGCTCATTCCCTCCAGCACGGAATCCGTGAAAGCCTGATCGTCAGGAGCTGCGCTGACCAGCAGCACCCTCGGCAGGGCGCCTTGGCCAAGCCCCGAGCGGGAAACAGCCTCATCCAAGGCCGCATTGACTTCGGAAAGAAAGCCGTTGTCGCTTGTGAAATGGTCCTCCCCGTAGCGGGTCGGACTTCCCGTCAAAAACAGAGTCATAGTTCAAAGATACGAATTTTTCAAAAATAATTCTTATATTTGCAAGTGGAATGGGTACTGCCGTCGGGCAGTACTCGTTTTTAGTTGCTTAAACAGAAAAAAAGACACAATATGGCTTTAGAGTTTATGACCCAGGCGGGTTACGACAAGCTCAAGAAGGAGCTTGCAGATGCGCTGGCCCAGAGGCCGGTGATTTCCGCAGCGATTGCGGAAGCGAGAGAGAAGGGAGACCTTTCGGAGAATGCAGAATATGACGCGGCACGCGACGCCCAGGGACTTCTGGAGGTAAAGATCGCCAAGCTGAAGGAAAAGCTTGCCAACGCACGAGTCATTGACGAGTCGAAGCTTTCGACTGACTCCGTCCAGATTTTGAGCAAGGTGGAAGTCGAGAACGTGGCGGCAAAGATGAAAATGCGTTTCCAGATTGTCGGCGAAAGCGAAGCGGACTTTTCCAAGGGACTGCTTTCGGCCTCGGCTCCCATCGGCAAGGCTCTTATCGGCCACAAGAAAGGTGAAGTCGTGGAAGCCCAGGTTCCCAGCGGCACTATGAAATTCAAGATTCTTGACATATCCCTCTGATGGCTACCATTTTCACTCGCATAGCAAAAGGCGAGATCCCGTCCTACAAATGTGCTGAGAACGAGGATTTCTACGCCTTCCTTGACATCGCTCCCCTCACCAAGGGACACACCCTCGTGATTCCGAAGAATGTGGAGGACGACTATATCTTCAACCTGGACGACAAGACCTATGAGGGCCTGATGTCCTTCGCCAAGAAAGTCGCCCTGGCCCAGAAGGCCGCCGTCCCCTGCAAGAGAATCTGCGTCGCGGTCCTTGGGATGGAAGTTCCCCACGTCCACGTCCATCTTGTCCCGGTCCAGAGCGAGGCCGATATGGACTTCCGGAAAGAGAAACTCACACTGTCCCCCGACGAGATGCAGAAAATCGCCGCAGACATACTCCGCGAATATGAGAAACTTTAATCTTTGCGCCGCAGCCCTCCTTGCTGCGGCCATTCTGTTTTCCTGCTCTCCGAAAGCCTCCGTATCCGGGAAAGTGGATGGAGCTTCGGAGGAAGAACTGGTGGTGAAAAGCCTCGATGTCAACCACTACAAGGTGGTGGACAGCATCAAGACGGACTCCAAAGGACGCTTCAGCTTCAAGATGGACATTCCTAAAGACGACCCTCAGTTTGTCTATGTCTATAAAGGAGACCGCAAGCTTACATCCCTGCTGCTGCAATCCGGCGACCGAGTAAGCGTCGATGCCGACACTCTGGGCAAGTGGACCGTCAAGGGTTCCGAAGAATGTGAGAAGCTTCTTGCCGTGGAACAGGCCTATTCCGCCTTCCTGGCAGAGATGACCGGCATAATCGAGACCTCGGAAGATGTGAACCGGGACCTTTCGCGCCGCTTCATCGCCTACCGCAGGGACCGCCTCGGCTATGTAATGGAGAACTCCAAGTCCCTCTCCGTGGTACCTGTCCTCTTCCAGAAGCTGAATGAAAAGACGCCCATATTCAACGAGCCCACGGACGCCATCCTCCTCGGAGCCATAGCCGATTCGCTCAAGAGCGTCTATCCGGAATCACGCTATGTGAAATCCCTTGAAAAGGAAGCCGCAAGGCGCCGCACTGGCCTGGAGATGCAGTATAAGCTGCAGAATGCTTCCGAGATAGGCTATATCGACATTGAACTTCCCGGAATGGACGGCAAGAAAACCAAACTGTCGGAGACAGAGGGCAAGGTCGTGATGCTCTATTTCTGGGCGACGACCGACGAGCAGAAGATGTTCAACATCGATGCCCTGCTGCCGCTGTATAATGAATTCCACGACAGAGGATTCCAGATCTATGCAGTGTCATTTGACGTGGACAAGACTGTATGGGCGACGGTGGTGAAGAACCAGAAACTGCCCTGGGTGAACGTCTGCGATACACGCGGTAACTCTTCCCCCGTCATCGGCCTCTATCAGCTCTCTTCCCTGCCGACGGCCTACTTCATAGTGGACGGAGAGCTCGACACCGAGGCGAAAGTTTCTGACGAGGCCTCTATCAGAGAGTATCTTAAAAAGAAGCTTTAGCCTCCTCGCGGTCTTTCTCCAATTGAAGTTTAAGCGCCTCCAGCGAAGGGAAACGCACCTCGCTCCGAAGGCGCTTTTTCATATGCAGCACGATCGGCAGGCCGTATATGTCTTCGTCAAAATCGAAGATGTTGGTCTCTATGGTCCTGACATTTCCGCCCACGGTAGGCCTTGTGCCTATATTGCACATTCCTCGGTACTCTCCCCCGACTACCTCCACTTCTACGGCATAGACTCCGTTCCCCGGAATCAGTTTCAGGGGCTCATACAGTTGCATATTTGCCGTCGGAAAGCCAATCGTACGGCCCATCCTGTTGCCTGCCACGACCACTCCTTCCAGTCTGTAGCAATAGCCCAGCATCCCGTTCGCCTCCTCTACCTTTCCCTCCCACAGCAAATTCCTGATGACCGTCGACGACACATATAGTCCCCGGCCCTTGCACTCCAGCAACCTGTGGCCACCCTGGAGTACCCCAAAAAAGCATGCTTTTTCGGGGGCCCCACCCGTGGCCTCATAAACGGGAGGGGCCCAGCCCGCAGGCTGGGAGGGGTCGGCGGAGCCGACGGTTGTCGGAGTGCAACGGGCCGGGACCAATACCTCACCGACGGTCTGGACCGTCACCCCCGGCACCTCAATATTCCCAGCCATACGCACGTCGCAACCGATGCGGTTGTCGTAGCCCATTACGAGATGGTCCACGCCGAAACGGTCCCGAAGCATAGAAATATACTCGTAAGCCGTCATTGCGGCAAAGTCACGGCTGAAAGGCAGGACCTCGACCCGGTCGACGCCGAGAGAAAGAAGCATCGAGCGCTTCTCCTCCAGCGAAGTCAGCAGCCTCAATTCCCTCGCATCCTGCTGGAGCACCGTGCGGGGATGAGGCCAGAAAGTAAAGACGATGGCCTCCCCGCCCCTTTCCCGGGCAGAGGAGACCACGCTCTGGAGCACAAGACGATGGCCGATATGGACACCGTCGAAAAAGCCGGTAGTCGCTACAGCCACTTCACACACTCAAAGTCCTGACGGTGAGGCAACAGCGCATTCTTCGCAAACACCCTCGCACCGACCTGGTAGGCACCGGTCTTTTCAGGAAGCATAGTGACGGAATACTTGGCCACGCCGTCGGCGAATTCGACCACATCGAATTCCTTCACCTCCACGATATGGAGCTTGCCCTTGATATCAGTCTGGGCGAAAACCACCTCTATTCCTACATCTTCGGGAGACAGGTCTCCGAGCTGGAGGGTGATTTCGGTATGGAACTGATTGGCAAGGGTCAGGTCATAGGAAGTCTGGCCTTCGGTGCGGGAGATAAGCTGGACATTCTCCCACTCACGGCGGACGTGCTTCTTCCAGGCCGCAATCTCACGGGCCATAGCGAAGTCATTCTCAGCAATTTCAGCGCTGCGTACAGACTGGGGAGCATAGTACTGGCTCATATAGTCCGAGAGCATACGGTTGGTCGTGAAGTTGGAGGCGACCATCGAGATGGTATTCTTTATATAGCCGATCCACTCGGCGCTGAGACCGCTTTCCTTGTCGACATTGTAATAAGAGGGAGCAATCTCATTTTCAAGGATCTGGTAGATCGTAGCGGCATCCAGTTCGTTCTGGAAGTCATTGTCGTCATAGGCCTGCTCGATAGGGAGAGCCCATCCGGCGCCCTTCTTGTAACCCTCGACCCACCAGCCGTCAAGCACGGAGAAATGCATAGTGCCGTTCATAGCGGCCTTTTCTCCGGAAGTTCCGGAAGCCTCCAGAGGACGCGTAGGATTGTTCATCCATACATCCACGCCCTGGACCATACGTTTGGCAAGGGTAATGTCGTAGCCCGGGACAAAGACGATCTTTCCGATGAAACGGGGATCCTTCGAGATGTCCACAATCTGCTTGATAAGGTCCTGGCCGGCCTTGTCGGCAGGATGGGCCTTGCCGGCGAAGAAGAACTGGACGGGATGCTCCGGGTCGTTGACTATCTCGCTGAGGCGGTCAAGGTCGCGGAAAAGGAGCGTCGCCCTCTTGTAGGTCGCGAAACGGCGGGCAAAGCCTATCGTAAGGACATCGTCGCGCAGATTTTCGAGGATGGTGACAAGTTCGGAAGGAGAATAATGGTTCGAGATGCTCTTGTCCTGAAGGCGTTCGCGGACGAAGGCTATAAGCTTGGATTTCAGCGTTTTCTTCACGTTCCACACCTCGGCGTCGCTGACATTGTAGATACCGTCAAAGCAGCGCTTGTCATAGTGGTGGGTGGCGAACTCCGGACCGAAGACCTTAGCGTGGACAGGCTTCCATTCGGGGGCGGCCCAGGTAGGATAATGCACACCGTTGGTCACATAGCTGATGTACAGTTCCTCGGGGAGATAGCCCGGATACATATGGGCGAAGATGTCCTGGCTGACCTTGCCGTGGAGCATCGACACTCCGTTGACATTCTGGGACAGGCTGGCGGCCAGATTGGACATCGAGAACTTCTCGTGGACATCGAGAGGATGGTCCTTGCCGAGGGACATCAGGGTCTCCCAGTCGATTTTGAGGCGCTCGGGATAATGGCCGATATACTGGCGGAGCATACCCTCCTCGAAGGCATCGTGACCGGCCGGCACAGGAGTGTGAGTCGTGAAGAGAGAACTTGCACGGACCACCTCCACGGCCTCCGTGAAGTCCAGATTGTCCTTCTCGATATACTCACGGAGCCTTTCCAGGCCTATGAACGCGGCGTGGCCCTCGTTGCAATGGTACATATCCGGACGGATACCCAGTTTGCGAAGGACGCGGATACCGCCGACACCGAGCAGGAGTTCCTGCTTCAGGCGGTTCTCCCAGTTGCCGCCATAGAGATGGTAGGTTACTTCCCTGTCCTCGGGAGTATTCGCTTCATAGTCAGTATCAAGCAGATAGAGGTCCGTACGGCCGACCTCGACCTTCCACACGCGGGCGGTCAGGTTACGGCCGGGGAAGGCCACAGAAGTGGTCACCCAGTTCCCCTCGGCATCCATTACCGGAGTAGCGGGAATCTTCATAAAATCCTGGGCGTCGTAACCGGCGACCTGGTAGCCCTGGCCGGAAATCACCTGCGTGAAGTAGCCGAAACGGTACAGGAGACCGACTGCGACCAGATTGACATTCATATCGGAAGTTTCCTTGAGGTAGTCGCCCGCAAGGATGCCAAGGCCTCCGGAATAGATCTTCAGCGAGGTGTCCAGTCCGTATTCCATACAGAAATAAGCCACGGAAGGAGAGGTGCGCTCCGCCTTCAGGGCCATATATGCATCGAATTCGTCCAGGACCTTCTTCATCTTCGCGAGGAACTCCTCGTCCTCCGAAAGCTGACGGAAACGCTTGAGACTCACGGTGTCAAGCACGACCAGCGGATTGTGTCCGGAGGCGTGCCAGATGTCGGGGTCAATGCTGCGGAAAAGATCCTTGGCGCTTTCGTTCCAGCACCACCAGAGGTTCTTGGAGAGTTTCTCGAGCCGGGAGAGCTTTTCGGGGAGGTGACGCGTCACCAGAATGGTCCTCCAGCTCGGATTGATAATATCAGATTGGGAATACTGCATCTTCTTCGATTTTGCTTTGTAGGAGTCAGAATTGGCGGCAAGCTTTTCAAGTGCAGCCGAATAAGCCTCCTGATAATACACTAACTGATTCTGCCACAGGGCGATGCCGGCAACCTTCCGGGCATTCTCCCTGTACGTGGCACGCTGCTCCTTGTCAAGAGAAGCCATCTCGCGGATCCTTTTGACGACCCCGTCCACGACATTGTCGTAGTCGGAATCCCCGCGGGGAAGGACTGTGATACCGGGATGAGGCTCGGAGCAATGAGTCTCCACCCAGAGGCCGAAACCGGCCAGAGTCGTGGTGAGAGTGGGAACACGGAAGGCAAGAGCCTCCAGCGGCGTATAACCCCACGGCTCGTAATATGACGGGAAAAGTGCCAGGTCCATACCGCACAGAAGGTCGTAATACGGCATATTGAACACCCCGTCATCGCCCGTCAGGTATGACGGGACAAAATAGACCTTTACCTTTTCGCCGGGAGCGTTGGTAAGGCCGGTCTCGCGGAAACGCCGGGTAATTATGTCGTACTCGGGATTCTGGAGATAATGGGAAGTCTGGCTGCGGTAGCCGGGAACGGGATTTCCGCCGATGGCCGCCACTATGTCCCTGTCCGCTCCGTGATGGCCGGAAGGAATCATAATGAAGGCCTGGATGGAACGCCCGTCATAGTCCGAGCGCTGCAGGCGGTCGAGTGCATCGATAAAGACATCTATGCCCTTGTTGCGGTACTCGTAACGGCCACCTATGCAGATGAACAGGGCATTGGAAGGCACTTCCTCACCGGACATCGCAGCAGCGACCTCGACGAGCCTCTCCCGGGCTGCGTCGTGAAGGGAAGCGTACTGCTCGTCATCCGGAGGAGTGAAACTGTTCTCGAAACCGTTCGGCGTAACCAGGTCCACCGGGCGCTGAAGCAGCTGGGCGCATTCTTTCGCCGTAATTTCAGAAACCGTGGTGAACACGTCGGCGTTGTGCGCTGCGGTCTTTTCAAGGGAGTGAAGGGCCACGACATTGAAACGCCTCGCAATCTCATCCCCGTCATAAGACGAAAGGGCGTCGTACAGGGGCAGATTGTTCCCCGCGATGCAACGTCCCGTCACAGTGGCGTGCGTCGTAAAGACCGTAGCCACAGGCAGTTTGCTGCGCTTGAGCTGGAGAATTCCGGCTCCGGTCTGCCACTCGTGGAACTGGGCGACTACCTTGTTCCCCGCCTGGAGATTATACATATAAAAGCTCTCTATGACCTTGCCGGCGGCATAGCCGAAGAGGGCGTTTTCCTTATAATCCCAGTTGCCGGAGATGGAATCCACTCCGAAATCCTTCCAGAAACCCGTCAGGATGTCGTCGCACTCCGGAAGGTAGTGCTTGAAATCCACCAGTATGGCCAGGGGCTTTCCCGGAATGTTCCATTTTCCTATCCTTACGCGGAGTCCTTCGGAAGCGGCCTGCTGCTTCCAGGAGCGGTAGAGCATCTGATCCTCGATGAAATCAGGATTGTCTGAGCGGTGCATCCACGCGTCCGGGCCGATAAAGATGTGGTGACGGCCAAGCTGCGATTTGAGATGGAGCGCTTTGGTCGCTATGACTGTGTAAATACCGCCTACCTTGTTGCAAACTTCCCAGCTGACCTCAAAAAGGTAGTCCGGATTCAAAATATTATTGTTCATCTCTTAATCCAGGGCTGCACGTTTCTCATCCAAACGGATCTGGAAATCCGAAATCACGTTCATATAGTTGATAAATGCCTCGTATGGAGTGTCATAGGGGTTGAAATACTTATGGACCTCCCCGTCGGAGAAGAACTTCGTGCACATATAGTAGAAGTGGTCGCTCTCCTGAAGGTGGCCAAAGTCCTCCCAGAGTTCGGGGTCGCCGACGATGGAAAGTTTCTCGGTCATTGCATAGACCTTCTTGAAGGCTTCCTGCTGGAGTTCGTTTCCGAGCCAGGCGGTCAGATCCCTCTCTTCGTCCGCCCAGGAGATGGCGTCCTCGACGTCGAGCTCGCCGACTGCCTTGTGCTTCTTCACGGCCTCGGAAGGCGTAACGAAGGAGAATGTGCCGTCGGCAAGGATGGCTCCGGGAAGGGCCTCCATAAAGTCGAAAATGCCGCTGTCGGCACTCTGATGCTCGCCGAAAGTCTCATAATCCATAAAGAGGTTGACTATGTCGTCGCCCGCAGCTGACTCCTTCAGAAGGGAGACATACTTTTCTGCAGTCAGCGGCCACTGGTCCCAGCTGCGATTGGAGAAACGGAAGGCGATGTCGTCGGAAAGTCCGTAGTTGCGCAGCAGCAGCTTCAGTTTCGGCTGAGTGGCTCCGGTGTAGATGAAGTTAGGGCTCTTCCAACCCATTATATGACGGGCGCCTTCGGTAAGCATCGTCTTGAAACCAAGCTTGTACACCTGCTCTCCGATTGCGTCGGAATAGATGAGTTCGGTGTTGCGGAAGGCCGTGGTCTTCACGCCGAAGAGCTCCTCGATCTTGCGCTGGTGTTTGACTACCTGGTGCAGGAATTCCGACTCGGAAGCAAGCGAAGCAAGAGAATGGTAATAGGTCTCTGAAAGGAATTCCACGCAACCGGTCGCGGCCAGGGCGCGGAAACTCTCGATGACTTCAGGAGCGAACCTCTGGAACTGGTCCAGGGCGCTGCCGGAAATTGAATAAGCAATCTTGAACTTGCCCTTGTTCTGTGCTATCAGCTTGAGCATCAGCTCATTCATAGGAAGATAGCACTTCTGGGCGATGCGGCGCAGGATGGTCCTGTTGGCGAAGTCGTCATAATAATGGGAATCCTTGCCTATATCGAAGAAACGATACAGACGGAGACGTGTTGGTTGATGGACCTGGAAATACAGGCAGATACTTTTGTTTGCCATTTTGTGCTATTTAACTATGGATTCGTAAATTTTCTTCATTTTTGCGGTAGCCCCGTTCCATTTGAGGGCGTTAACCTCGTCAAAACCCTGTCTGGTAGAGAAATCCGCCAGGGCGGGATAGTTCAGCAGGGCATAGATGTCGTCGGCCATCGCGTCCACGTCCCAGAAGTCCACCTTGAAGGCATAGCGCAGCACTTCGGCCGCGCCGGACTGCTTGGAAATGATGGACGGGACGCCTGTGCGCATAGCCTCGAGGGGCGAAATGCCGAAAGGCTCTGAGATGGACGGCATAATATATACATCCGAGAGGGCGAACATCTTCTGGACGTCGACGCCGCGGAGGAAGCCGGTGAAATGGAAACGGTCGGAGATGCCGAGCCTTGCCGCGTGACGGATGCAGCGATTCATCATATCACCGCTTCCGGCCATCACGAAACGCACGTTCTTGGTGCGCTTGAGGACCTTTGCGGCGGCCTCGATAAAGTACTCGGGGCCCTTCTGATAGGTGATTCGGCCGAGGAAGGTCACGACCTTTTCCTTTACTCCGCGCTCCACCACTAGATTCTCCCTTCCGGAGAAATCCACGGCGTTATGGACAGTGATAACCTTCGAAGGATCGATGCCGTATTTGTTGATCACGGTGTTGCGGGTAAGGTCGGAAACGGTGATCACCCGGTCGGCAGTCAGCATCCCCCTCTTCTCGATTTCGAAGACGCGCGTGTCGATGTTGTCGACGCTTCCGCGGTCGAAGGAGGTGGCGTGGACGTGGATGACGAGAGGTTTTCCGGTCAGTTCCTTGGCGGCGATTCCGGCGTAGTAGGTCAGCCAGTCGTGGGCGTGGATTACGTCGAACTCATCCTTGCGCTGGAGGGCGATCGTGCCGCCGACCATTGCGTAGCGGGCGACCTCTTCCATCAGGTTCTTGCCGTATTTGCCGGAGAACTTGTATTTCTGGCCATAGCTGATCGCGAAGTCCTTGACCTGGCGGGCGCGGTCCTCTTCGACAAGGCGGGAGAACTCCTCCGGGTCGGCATAAGGAACCATATTGGTACCGATATGGATGAACTTCACCTTGTCGAGATACTGCTCCACAGACTCGGAGACCGTGTCAACGGCAACGTCCGAGGCATTGATAATCGTGGTCGCGCTCTGGTCCTCGTCGCCCGAGGCTGAAGGCATCACGAAGAGGGTTTCGACGCCATTGGCGGCAAGTCCCTTGACTATTCCTTCACAGGCGGTTCCGAGGCCGCCGGCGATGTGGGGAGGAAACTCCCAACCGAACATCAGTACTCGCATAGTCTATTCCTCCTTGTATTTTTCAATCAACCAATTGATATTGAGCAGAGAAGCGACTGTCATCGCGGACGAGATCACTCCGTGGGCCTCGTGAGGCGGATCTCCGTCGTAGAGCTCGGAGAAGGCGCCCACGCCGTGCTTCGGGAGGTCCTCGTAAAAGCCTTCGGTCAGCCACTCAGCCCTCTTGATGAAGCTCTTGCCCATCATATTGAAACTGGCATAGCAATACTGCGAAAGGAGCCAGGGGAAGGCGCAGCCGTTGAAATAGGCCTCGTCCCTCTGGATCTGGGTTCCTTCATACACGCCCTGGTAGCGGACATCCCTCGGGGAGAGGGAACGTATGCCCCGGCGGGTGACAAGTTCTGCGTTGACCACCCTCATCACTTCGCTGATAATCTCGTCGGAGACAGGCTTGTAGTCCAGAGAAACCGGCCATAGCTGGTTGGGGCGAAGTTCCAGATGCTGTCCGTAACCGTCCACATAGTCGGCGAGGAAGCCCAGAGAGGCATTCCAGAAGGTCTTCTGGTAATTGTCCTCGATAAGTTTTCTGACCGGGGCCCATCTGTCTACGAACGCGCCCTTCCCTTCCTGGTCCATCGCGAAGCATATCGCATTGTACCAGAGGGCGTTGGTTTCGACCTGATAGCCGGCCCGCTCAGTGACCGCCCGGCCGCCGATATAGGTGTTCATCCAGCTGAGGGCGACCCCGTCCATCTGGGCCCAGAGAAGGCCGTTGGGATGCATCACGACCTCGGCGCGGCGTCCCGGGAGATAACTCTCGATGACTTCCTTCAGCGTCTTGCCGTATTTGGCCCATACCTTCTTCGGGGAAGCGCCCCAGGCGATGTACTGCTGGAGCACCAGGGCGAGCATCAGAGGAGCCTCGACCTGGGTAGTGCGGTGCAGCAGGCGCTCCTGATTGTCCTCGATGAGGTTGTCCAGGATTTCCTCGAACTCTTTGGCGTCGTTCTTGGCGTAAAGCGTCAGGCCGGCAAGGGAACCGAGCGTCTCACGCAGCAGGCCGGTAAGCAGCCAGGAATAACCCGCCACAATCTGCTTGCGGCCGTTGGTGATACGGATAAGCGAATCCGCGCTGCGGACCAGCTGGTCGTGATAGGATGTGACCGGGCCTATCTTGTCCAGCAGAGTATTGAACTTGCGGGAAAGCGAGGCGGGGACGGCGGGAGCGTCCGAGCCGGCCGACATTACCACGCTCTCTCCGGGAGCAAGGCTGACCGTGAACGTTCCGGGAACAAGCAGGTCCTCGCGGCAGTCGAAGCCGCGGCGCATCTCGTCGGAATAGGTCACTCCCTTGTACCAGAGCGGATTGGCCTCGAACTCAGCCTTGCGGCCAAGCTGGATGTTCAGCTCCGGGAAACCGTCATAGAGGCAGAAGGCCATACCGCCGGGAATCTCACGGCCCTGGGTACGGGCTTCCGGATTCTCGTGGGTAAGGTCGTGGACCTTTCGGAAGGCCAGGAAAGGCTTGAGGGAGAGCTGGACCTTGGCGGGTGCGCTCACCAGGGTGTAGCGGACAAGGACCTGGTTCTGGTCCGGTGCAAGGACGATCTCCTTGGTAAATACGATTTCGCCGACCTTGTAGGTCACCTTGGGGACCAGGTCGGCATCAAAATCCACGATGTACTTGTGTCCGCGCGGCTCGTAAATGTCACCGTAACAATGGATTCCGAGATTGAAGCGCTTAGAGTTGAGCGTCAGGCTCTCGTCCATAGAGGACAGAAGGACATAGCGGAAGCCTCCGAAACTTTCGATCGGGGCCGCGAGCAGTCCGTGATAACGGCGCGTATTGCAGGTCACTATGGACGTGTTGCAGTAGGCACCGGTCTTCGAGGCCAGGATGATCTCCCGGCGCAGCGAATACTCCAGATTGACCAGCTCAGACTTGTTGAATTTCAAAAAAGCCATATAAAGCGTGCCTTAAATTTTCTTTAAAACCAACGCGCAGCGGGCCGGGAGGTACAGATACAGCTGCCCGTCTACGCTAACGTGACGCTCACCCTCGCCCAGACGGCCAAAACCGTCGAAACGAACCTGGTCAGTGTCAAGGACTTGCGTCCATTCTCCGTCCGGAGCCCTGAAGCCGTAATCGCTGACCGAAAGGCTCGGGGAGAAATTCAGCGCAAAGATACAGTTTTTCCGCCTGAAAATCAAGATTTTCTTCTCCTCGTCCTGAACTAGAAGTTCAGGGCGCTCAAAAAGTACGCGTTCCTTGCGGAGAAGATGGACCATAGCTTCGTCAAATTCCCTCAGGGCGCCGTAGCGAAGAGCCGGATTGTCCGGCAGCGACCACTGCCTGCGGGCATATTTGTAGGACCACCCGTTCCCCTCCCTGGGGAAGTCTATCCACTCGGGATGACCGAACTCATTGCCCATAAAATTCAGGTAGCCGTCGCCCGCCGTCGCGGCCGTCACAAGGCGGATGAGCTTGTGCAGGGCGACCCCGCGGTCCACCGTCAGATTCTGCGTACCCTTGTTCATAGAGAAATACATTTCCTTGTCCATCAGCCTGAAAATCAGCGTCTTGTCGCCGACCAGGGCCTGGTCGTGACATTCGGCGTAGGAAATGGTCTTCTCGTCGGCGCGCTTGTTCGTCAGTTCCCACCAGATCTCCCCGACCGACCACTGCTCGTCGCTTTTTTCTTTGATCCATTTGATCCAATGGTCCGCGACACCCATAGACATACGGAAGTCGAAGCCCACGCCCATAGCCTCGAAGGGAGCGGCCAGTCCGGCCATTCCGGAGACATCCTCGGCGATGGTGAAGGCATTGGGATTCATTTCCCTGACCAGCATATTGGCGAGGGCGAGGTAGGTCACGGCGTTCTCGTCGACCCCGGCGTCGAAATAGAGACTGTAGTTGCCGAAATCCTTGCCGAGACCGTGGTCCCAGTAGAGCATCGAAGTCACTCCGTCGAAGCGGAAACCGTCCAGATGGTACTCTTCCATCCAGTACTTTACGTTGGAAAGGAGGAAATACTTGGTCTCGTCCTTGCCATAGTCGAAGCAGCGGGAGCCCCAGGCCGGATGCCTGCCTTGATCGCCCCTGTAGAAGTACAGGTCCTCGCGGCCGTCGAAATTGGAAAGGCCTTCGGCCTCGTTGTCCACCGAGTGACTGTGGACAATGTCCATCACCACGGCGATCCCTTTCCCGTGCGCGTCATCCACCAGACGTTTGAACTCGTCCGGGGTGCCGAAACGCGAACTCAGGGCGAAGAAATTCGAGACCTGGTAGCCGAAGGAGCCATAGTACGGATGCTCCTGCAGGGCCATAATCTGGATGGTGTCATAGCCGAGACGCTTGATTCTCGGGAGGACATCGCGGCGGAAATCCTCGAAAGAGGCCACCTGCTCCTTTTCCGACGACATTCCGATATGACATTCGTAAATCATCGGATGAGGCCGTTTCCCGGCGTGGGGATGCTTCCATTTATAGGACTCGGCCGGGTCCCATACCTCGGCGGAGAAGATCTTGGTCACGGGGTCCTGGACGACGCGGGTGACGTATGAAGGGAGCCTCTCCCCTGCTCCGCCCGGCCATTCGATCCAGAGTTTGTAATGGTCCCCGTGGTGAAGGAACATTTCCGGAAGATACAGTTCCCAATTGCCCCCGCCAGTCGGGGTCAGGGCATAGGGATCGGAGCGCTTCCAATTGTTGAAATCCCCGATGAAATATATCCTGCTGGCGTTCGGGGCCCATTCGCGGAAGACCCAGGAGCCGTCGTCGCAGCGGTGAAGGCCATAGTAGAGATGGTTGTTGACGGCATCTTTAAGCGCCCCGTCACCGGCGATGTGTTTCCGAGCGTCGAGGATTCGCTGGTGCCTCGCGTCAATCGCCCCCCGGAATGGCTCCAGCCAGGGGTCGGTTTCGTAAATCGCTTTCATTCTTTGTCCAAACTGTCGATTTTTTCCTGGAAAGTGCGGAGATAGTCGCGGCAAGCTTTGATGAGGGCTTTGCTGCGGGAGACAAGGCTGTCAATATCTTCCAGCTTAGTCTCCGGGTTTTCCACCTTTTTGGCAATATCCTCCAGTTCGGCCATTGCCTTGGCGTAGTCAAAAGTGTTTTCCATTATGCGGTGTTAATTAGGTCATTGTCAATATGTTCCGGAAGGACATTTTCAACTCTGGCAGTCAGGGAGCCGTCGCTGAGACGCACCCCGATGCGGTCTCCGGGAAGTATTTTCCCCACGCTCTTGAGAAGCTTGTTATCGGGGCCGGTCACCAGCACATAGCCGAGACTGAGGATGTTCCGGGGGTCGGAACTTCTGATTCCGGCTTCCACGAGCGAGAGTTTCGAGAGGGCCTCGTTCAGCCTTGCTGAAAAAGCGAAACGAAGGCGATGAATCGCCTCTGTCAGAGGACGTTCCAAGGCTGCCAGTTTTTCCTGCCGGCGCCTCAGGACCTCCCTTTGGACGCGCTGTTCGAGGGCGTCTATGCGGGCATCCTCGGCGGCGAAGGCATCCAGGAAAAGATCGGCAAGGGCGGTAGGCGTCTTGACGAAACGGTTCGCGACCATATCGGCGATATGGTAATCGCGGTCGTGGCCGATGGCCGTCACTATGGGCAAGGGACAAGTCGCTATGGCTACGGCAAGGTCGTAGTCATCGAAACAGGCGAGGTCCAGTTCGCTGCCGCCGCCGCGCAGGATCAGGATGGCGTCGAAAGGCCCTTCAGCGGCCTTCGCGATTGCTTTTGAGATGGATTCAGGAGCTTTGGTGCCCTGCATCATAGCTTCGAAAAGTTCCACGCCGAAGGCATAGCCCTCTTCGTTTTCTTTCAGGTGGCGGCAGAAGTCACCATAGCCGGCGGCGGTCTCTGACGATATGACCGCAAGGCGCCTCGGAAGCGGCGGCAGGCAGAGTTCCTGCTGCATTTCCATATAGCCGCCCTCTGTAAGTTTCTCTATATTGCGCTTTCGCTCGAGCGCGGCCTCGCCGAGGGTGAATGCCGGATCGATGTCATCTATGAAAAGGGAGATGCCATAGAGCTCGCTGTAGCTGACCTTGACGTGGACAAGGACCGTCAGGCCGGCCTTCAGCTCCTGCGAAGTCTCCTGCTCGAAATAGTCCTTCAGCTGCAGATAATTCCATTTCCATATCATCGCCTTGCACTCGGCGATGATTTTTCCCTTGTCCGACTGCACGAGCGAAAGATAGCAGTGACCGTTGGCGCGGGGACTCAGCGAGGAAATCTCCGCCTTCACCCACATACGCTCCGGGAAAGCTTCCTCGATGCTTTCCTTCAACATTGTCTGCAGTTCCAACAGGTCGACGTAGTCCTTTTCCATCAACAATCTCTTTTCACGCAAATATAATCAATTATTCGCAAATCTCAGCAATGACTGGGCATAGATGCGGGACCTTGGGGACACGTGGACCTGTTTTTTCCCTGCGCGGGCACGTTTTCGCCCGTTTCCCTGCCCGTGGACCTGTTTTTTCCCTGCGCGGGCACGTTTTCGCCCGTTTCCCTGCCCGTGGACCTTTTTTTTCCCTGCGCGGGCACGTTTTCGCCCATCTCCCTGCCCGTGGACCTGTTTTTTCCCTGCGCGAAGACAGGTTTGCGCACAGCCAGTCATATACGTGACAAAATGCGTCGCAGGTGTAACATCTTCCGGCACACCTGCGGCACCTTGGGCCACAACAGCAACGGCAGAAGGGGCTGCAAGGCCGATTTGCGTCGCAGGTGTAACAGTTTCCGGCACACCTGCGACACCGGAGGGGCCTGCAATGCCAAAAAGCGCTGCAAATGTAACATCTTTTGGCACACCTGCAGCACCAGACTGAGCTGCAATGCCAAAATGCGGGCGAAAGCAAAGAACGGGCGGGAAGGATGGTGGAGCCGAGGGCTCCTGGGCGAAGCCGACCATTTTCCGGTCGGCAAGGCCAGCGGCCCGAAGGCGCGGGGGCAGAACACCAGCACGCAGCACGGGCGGGAAGGATGGTGGAGCCGAGGGCTCCTGGGCGAAGCCGACCATTTTCCGGTCGGCAAGGCCAGAGACCCGAAGGCGCGAAGGCAGACAATGGCCGAGCAGCAGGGCAAAAGGCGGCCCGAAGGCGCGAGGGGCAGAACACCGGCACGCAAAGTACAAGCGGGCAGGATGGTGGAGCCGAGGGCTCCTGGGCGAAGCCGACCATTTTCCGGTCGGCAAGGCCAGCGGCCCGA
>JAEEGL015836311.1_pt1 | contig 35917 bp, 30 predicted proteins | sample 9134231 | NCBI WGS metagenome assembly JAEEGL01 (sample SAMN16246548, study PRJNA631951) | gut metagenome | biome: gut microbiome; feature: rumen; material: fiber-attached | host: Bos | place: Iran: Karaj | collected 2018-10
GAATGCGGAAGAACGATGCCAGCGCAAGCCAGAAGCCGAACATAATAACGATAAGCAGCCAGTTGAAGAAGTTCAAGTGGTCGGTCAAGACAATCATCAGCACCGTTATGGCCACGAAGATGGCCAAAAGGCTGAAAAGCAGTCGATATCCTTCTTTGTGTATGTACATAGACTTACATATAAATTATCCCTAAAAACAGTAAAACAAAAGGAACAGCCATAAGTATGCTGTCGAAGCGGTCCAGCACACCGCCGTGCCCGGGCATAATGTTGCCGCTGTCCTTCACGCCGCAGTAGCGCTTGAACATCGACTCAATCAGGTCGCCCAAGGTGCCTACCACGCTGCATATCAATCCGATGATAGCCCACCCCATAATGAGGATGTGGGGGTAGAAGAGTGGCCCGACGAATATCGCCGCGGCGATGCAGAACACAACACCTCCTATTGTCCCTTCCCACGTCTTGTTGGGCGAGTGGCGCTCCCACATCTTGTGCTTTCCGAGCAGCATACCGGTCATATAAGCAAAGCTGTCATTGACCCATATCAGGATGAAAATCATCATTGTCAATCCGGCTCCAACGCTCTGGACTTCGTTGAGCAAAGCCAGCGGCGTCATAATCCAGATCGACGGCAGCAGGGTGTGTCCCACAGTAGTGAACGGCTCGCTGTCGTTGTGCCACAGCTGGACGAGGAAAGTGGTCAGATACAAGACAGGTACCAAGCCTACCATTATCATTGCAAAATAGTATAGCGTGATAGGGTCGGAGCAGGTGCCATAGTTCGGGAAAATGGTCAAAGCGACATAAGTGGCGATGCCGGCAATGAAAGCCATCGGCTTGTTGCTCTTCACGCCTTTCAACTCCAGATTGTGAACATACTCGTATATGCCGATGATGCCTATCGCAAAAAAGACGCAGGCAAAGACAGCGTTGCCCAGCAATGCGTTGTCCGTCCATTTCCCCAGGAAAATGCTGCAGACGACGATTGCTACATACACGGCTCCGCTTAGCGTTCTTGTCAAAAATTTATTCATTTGTATCTATGGTTAAAGTCAATTCGTCTCGTCTTCAATCAGTATCAGGTACAGTTTCTGCTGCCCTTTGCGGTATGCGTAGCTGCTCGGCTGGGTGATGATTATCTGTTCAGGATAGTCGGTATAGAGTGTCTTGAGCCTGTCGTTGGCCGTCTGCCAGTCGGCAACCACCTGCGAGGTGAAGGCCAGCACCACTGTCGTTTCGGGAAGCGAAGGTATGGTCTTGCCGAGTCCCAGATTGGAAGTGATGACTATGCCGCCCTGCCAGGCTATGAGGGCCTCACAAAGCGTGGCACCGAAGGGATAGCGCTTCGTGGGTTCGCACAGGCAGCAGTTTTCCATACCTATATGTCCAAGAAACGAGGCGAGATTCTCGCTGGCACAACCAATCACTATGTCTCCGTGACGGTGTTGTATCTCCTCCATCCGTTGGCGTATGTCGTTCTCGTTAAGACAGTAGTACATCGTGCCGCCAGCCTGTGTGAAATGCTGCGCAAAGGCAACGCTGAGGTCTTCTTCGCTGACAACCTCGGCTGTGTCGGTGGCATTGTCACCGTTGGCGATGTCATTGCGGTCTATCAGTGCCTCGCGAATGTCTTTCATCACTCTGTCCTTGCGCAGACTTCCCGCCTGTAAAACCTGACTGTGTCGGTCGTCTTTCATCGGAATGAATGGTTAAAAAAGTTTGAAGGTTAAATGGTTTTAGGGATTTACTCCTTGGGGTCTTCGTTCTTGTCTTCGTTCTTGTCTTCGTTCTTGTCTTCGTTCTTGTCTTCGTTATGGTTTCCCTCTTCCTTGTTTTCGTTCTTGCTTTCCCACGCTCTCGGACCATATATGTTCTCAACATCTTCGCGGAATATTACTTCGCGCTCGAACAGCAGGTTGGCCAGCTGGTCAAGTTTGTCGCGGCTGGCAAGAATAATGTCTTTGGCACGCTGATAAGCCTCTTCGATCATACGTTTCACCTCGTTGTCGATGGTCTCGTTGGTCTGTTCGCTGAATGGTTTTGTGAAGTTCCATTCGCTTTGGCCTGTCGAGTCGTAGTAGCTTATGTTGCCAACCTTGGGGCTCATACCGTAGTATGCCACCAACGAGAAAGCCATCTTCGTGGCGCGTTCCAGATCGTTGAGGGCTCCGGTCGAAATCTGTCCGAAAACCACTTCTTCGGCGGCGCGGCCGGCGACAAGCGATGTTATTTCGTCGAACATCTGCTCATATGTTGTTATCTGGCGTTCTTCGGGCAGGTACCAGGCGGCGCCCAATGCCTTGCCGCGCGGCACTATCGTCACCTTCACCAGCGGCTGGCCCCAGCGCAGCTGCCAGCTCACCGAGGCGTGACCCGATTCGTGGTAGGCAATGGTGCGTTTTTCCTCGGTGGTGATGACCTTCGAGCGCTTCTCCAATCCACCTATGATACGGTCTATGGCATCGAGGAAATCTTGTTTCTCAATCAGCGGCTTGTTTTTGCGGGCGGCAACAAGTGCAGCCTCGTTGCAGACGTTGGCAATGTCGGCTCCCGAGAAGCCGGGGGTCTGCTTCGACAGGAAATCCTTGTCGATGTCGTTGCCCAGTTTGAGGCCTTTCATATGCACCTCGAATATGGCTTTGCGCTCGTCGATGTCAGGCAGTTCCACGTAAATCTGACGGTCGAAGCGTCCGGCACGCAGCAGGGCCTTGTCGAGGATGTCGGCACGGTTGGTGGCGGCCATAACAATGACGCCGTTGTTTGTTCCGAAGCCGTCCATCTCTGTAAGCAGCTGGTTCAGCGTGTTCTCGCGCTCGTCGTTGGCGTTGCTCATACCTCCGCGGCTGCGGGCACGGCCCACGGCGTCGATCTCGTCGATGAAGATAATGCAAGGAGCTTTCTTCTTGGCTTCCTCAAAGAGATCGCGGACGCGCGAAGCACCGACGCCGACAAACATCTCGACGAAGTCGCTTCCCGACATCGAGAAGAAGGGCACGTTGGCTTCGCCGGCAACAGCTTTGGCCAGCAGCGTCTTGCCGGTACCCGGAGGACCAACCAGCAATACGCCCTTGGGTATCTTGCCGCCCAGGGCGGTGTATTTCTTCGGGTTCTTGAGGAAATCGACAACCTCCATCACTTCTTCCTTGGCTCCTGCCAGGCCGGCTACATCCTTGAAAGTCACGTTGGTCGACGTTTTGCCGTCATAAATCTTGGCCTTCGACTTGCCGACGCTGAATATTCCGCCGCCGCCACCGCCCATCTGACGGTTGGTTATGCGGCTCATAATGAAGAAGAAGAATATCAGCATCAGCAGCGGGCCGAACCAATACATCACCTTTTCCCACGTCTTGTCGCTCTCGCGGGCCTTGAGTTCAATGTGGCTGTTGCGGCGTATTTCGTTGATGCGTCCGATATTGACATATCCGTTGCTGTCGGCGAGACCGGCTGTGTCGCGTTCAAAATTCTGCTGTGCCACCATATCGAGGTCGCTCTTGAACGTTTCGATGTCGACAAACTTGTAGATATAATGTCCGGCATCCTTCATATCTTTGATGCCACGGGTGATGTCGTTGTACGAGCTGTCGCCCTGCAGCGCCTCCTCTTTGATGAAAATCTCGGCGCGTTCCTTGTCGACCACCACTATCTCCTTCTGGTCGCCCTTGCGAAGTATCTCGTCAAGGCGGCTCCAACCAATTTCCTTGCTGCCACCGCGGCTGCCGCCGCCAAGCCATACGCCGCCAAGCGATATTATTATGACGGCATAGACAATGTACATCACCCAGTCGGAACCCTTTTTCTTCCCGTTGCCGGGCTTGTTGTTGCCCTGCTTGTTCAGAGGGTTGTTCTGTCTCGTCTTTTTATTGTTGTTGTTTTCGCTCATTATCTTCTTTCAAAAATCATAGTTTATAATTCAACCTTCTCGGCATCGGCCCAAAGTTGTTCCAAACGGTAGTGGTCGCGCTTGTCTTTCAGGAAGATATGCACCACTACGTCGAAATAGTCCATCAGTATCCACTCAGCGTTGTCATAGCCTTCTATGCGTAGCGGATTGGAACCCGTAGCCTTCTTGATGCTTTCAAACACACCGTCGCAGATGGCTTCGGTGTGCGACGGCACGTTGCCGCTGCAGATGACGAAGTAGTTGGCAGGCGCCGACTGCACTCCCTGCAGGTCCAATATCACAGTGTCGAGACCTTTTTTGTTCTCGATGCCAAGCGCTGCGAGCTTTGCAAGCGCCTTGCTTTCAGTTAGTTTATCTTTGTTTATTGCCATTATATGTAAATAGTTCAAATTTGCAAAAATACGAAAAAAAAACTTTACACGGGCTGAAAACGTTCCACAAGGATAAAAAAAATAAAGACATTACGTTTTCGAAGTCCTGCAACTGACAAAATGTCATATTTTTTTGAGTCTCTTTACGACCTTTTTTTACCGTCAATACCCATAGCGGCCTCCAAAATTGAAGTGTAAAAAAGATGTTATTTCCATAAACCAACCCTGGTCGTTGTACAGTATATGTACAGTATTTGTACAGTATATGTACGCTTTAGAAGCGTACATATACTGTACAAATACTGTACATATACTGTACAACGACCAGTGATAGTGTTGTTAAACAGTGTGTTATGAAGACGAAAAAAGAGAACTCCCTAAAGGCGTTGAATTAGGCTTTTGGGGAGTTGGTAGGTTAAAAACGATGCTGTCGCGTGGGTACCCGACTGACAAAATGTCAGTCTTTTTTCGCAGGTGATTTTTAAACTATTCCTCTACCGCGGCGGTCAGTGTGCGAATGCCGTTCTGCTCGGCGATTTCGATGCGCAGGTAGTGGTCGGGTAGAAGGGGTTCTATTTTCTCGGTCCATTCGGTGAAGCACCAACAGCCAGAATAGAAGTATTCTTCATAGCCGATGTCGTAGGCTTCGTCGAGGTTCTTGAGACGGTAGAAGTCGAAATGGTAGATTGGCTCGCCGTTGTGGTCGGCGTACTCGTTGACGATGGCGAAGGTGGGGCTGCAGACGTTCTGCTCAACGCCCAGCTGTGCGCAGATCTCCTTGATGAGTGTCGTTTTGCCGACACCCATTGACCCGAAGAAGGCGTAGAAACGTTCGCCAGGGAACTTTTCAAGCAGTTGATGGGCTACGTCTGGCAACTGCTCAATATTATTGAAAGTCAGAGATAGCATTTTTTAGTTGAATGTTGTTTTTGGGGAGCTAAGAGGAATTTACGTTTTCCGCTTATCTCAGCCTGTCGGCGGCGCGCACTTTCATCTCGTCTTTCTTAATGGCACGTTGTGCCAGATAGAGCAATACTATCGTAACGATTGGAATGATGGTTCCCGGAGTGAGCATATCAACGTTGATGGGTTGGTCGGTAAAGTGCAGCTCCTGCAATACACGCAGGTATCCTCCATTGCCGCCGGCACCGTTGATAGCCCAGAAGAAAATGAGAAAGATGTACACGATGTTAAGCAGGGCTCCGCAGGCCACGACACGCATCTGAAGGATGCGGTTCTTATATAGAAATATGCTCACCAGCGCGATGACGCCCACCAGCGCGGCCACCAGTCCAAGCACCCATACGCCTTTGAGATGTACGATGTCTTGACCGATGTAAGTGATCTGTGTTAGGTCGTTGTTGTTGTCGGCATAGCGGCTGTCTTTGCCAATGAGTTGCAGTTCGGATGTGGTTTCGCCTTCTCCGCTCAGGCTGGGCATTGTGTAAATGGCTATGGGGAATTGGAAAAGCATTATGATGCCTACTGTTGCAAGTACTAAAAAGAATGATTGAATGCGCTGTAACATTTTAGTTTTAGGTTTTTGTTTTTTTTTTTTGTTTTAAGGTTTTAAAGGATTGTTTGGTTTGAATGGGTGAATGGATGCAGATAAATGACAAACGCTATTCTTCAACTTCAAAGGGGTAGTCCTTGATTTTGTCAGCGTTCTTGTAGTGCCATTTGCCTTTGACGGTGGCTTCTTCCATCAGCACAAAGCCGGGGTTGCTGCGTATCATAGCTTCGATGGCTTTGTCGTCGCTGAAATAGTATTCAACATCCATCAGGGTGTTGCCATAGAGGAACTGCAGCAGTTCGCTCTGTTCTGCACTGCTGACGACGGCAAAGCGTATGCCACGTTCTTCGGCCAGTTGTTTGATGTCGGCAATGGCTTTGACTCCACGTCCATTGACATCGCCGACGTGATGTATGGTGCACAGCATTACAGGACCGTCGACGGCACCAATCAGGTCGAATGTGTAGTCCTCACCGTCGGCGTCAACGACGGGGAAGGAAACTATGCTGTCGTTCTTGGGATTGACAATCTCGTAGGGGCTTACGGTGGAGGTTCCAACCCATTCCCATTTGTCGCCCCATTCGGGGTCGGCGGCATAGCAATCCATCAGTTCTTTGGAATCCATAGTCTTGAATTCTCCAGTTGCTTTGTTTTTGTATGTCACTTGGTTGGTTGTCTCAAGACCTTCGTCAAGGTTTTTGATCATTTTGTTGCCAACTTTCCAAGGGCGGAAGTCGATGACTGGCTCGTTGTTGATGTTATAAAGTCCAAAGACAACCATTGCAGCGATGGCTGCCAGTGCTATAAGTGTATCGCGTTCGAAGTGTTTGGAGCGCGACCAGCGGCGGGCAAGGAATATGAAGACTGTGGGTACGTCGAGTATGATGTTCTTCCAGAAAGTCTGCCAGTTGGTGAGCTTCACGGCGTCGCCGAAACAGCCGCAGTCGTCCACTTTGTTGGTAATGGCGTCGTAGAGTGTGGTGGCTGTGAAAAAAGCCATCATCAGCAGCAACAGCCAGGCGGTGAGTTTGCGGAACGAGCCTGTGATGAGCATTATTCCGACAAGGAATTCGGCCGTGATGAGAGCCATTGAAAGGAATGGTGCCAGCGGCAGAGCCCAGTCGAACGACAGACCGCCGATGCTCCAGGCGGTCATATACTCCTCCACCTTGAAAGCGGTGCCAAGCGGATCGACGCCTTTGGTGAAGCTTGAGAAAAGGAACACCAGCCCTACAAACCAGCGGGCTATGACATAGATAATCGAATTGGTCTTGGATTCTTTAATCATTATGAATAGTTTAAAGGTTTAAAATTTAAAGGTTTGATGGTTTTCAATTTTCTGTTCCCGGTTTCACGTTACCGAGTCTGATAAGGCAGAAAAGCGAGTAGTTGATAATGTCCATATATCCGCCCTCCACGCCTTCTGAAATGAGTGTCTTCCCGTCGTTGTCTTCGATTTGCTTTATGCGTTTCAGTTTCATCAAAATGAGGTCGGTCATCGAACTGACACGCATCTGGCGCCACGCTTCGCCATAGTCGTGGTTTTTGTCAAGCATCAGCTTTACGGTGCGTCCCAGGTGCTTGTCGTAGAGTTCCATTGCCTTTTCGAGCGGCAGTTCCATACTGTCTTCACTTTCAGCTTTCTGTACTTCACTTCCAAGTTCTTGTTGTATCAGTGCCATAACAGCATAATTGACCATAGCTACATATTCGCCGCGGACATCGTCGCCTATGCGGTTCTCGCCAGTCTCCTCGATGCTGCGTATGCGGTTGGCCTTGATGAAAATTTGGTCGGTGAGCGATGGCAGCCTGAGGATGCGCCACGAGGTGCCATAGTCGCGAGTCTTTTTCTCAAAGATGTCGCGGCAGAGTTTTGTCTGTATCTCGAATTCTTTTTCTGTCTGGGTCATTTGGTTTTTCGCGTTTTGAGACAATAATAGAAGCTTTTTTGATATTCGCACAATTAAACAACGCAATGTCCGTTCTTTTATTGTTATGATGTGTAATAATTATTTTTTACCGTTCACAATACGCTGCGGCGAACGCCTGGTTCGTTATGATTCACCGGCGGTGATGGGCATTCTCAATGCCACTGTCGACTCGTTCTACGACGGCGGTCGCTATTGCACTGAAGACCAAGTGGTGGCACGCGCTGAACAGATGGTGGCCGAAGGGGTCGACATCATCGATATCGGCGTCGTGTCGACGCGTCCCGGTGCTGTTATGCTTACGCCCGACGAGGAGGCTCGGCGGCTTTCAAAGGTTGTCGACGTTGTGCGCCGCAGGTTGCCTGAGGCCGTCCTGTCGGTCGACACTTGCTATGCTCTGCCAGCCCGTGCGGCTGTTGAGGCTGGTGCCGACATCATCAACGACATAGGAGGTGGTCTTTTTGATGCAGAAATGTTTCGCACTGTTGCCGAACTGCATACACCATATGTGCTGATGCACAACCCTTACGGCTGTGCCGACGACCCCGCAGGCGTTAAGCACATTAAAAGACTGTCTGAATCTCAGAACCAGACTTCAGAACTTGACGGTGATCCCACCCCTGATGTTATTTTGAAGCTTTCTGAAAGTGTAGCAAAGCTTCGTACAATGGGTGTGGCCGATATTATCATCGACCCTGGGTTCGGCTTTTCAAAATCCCTCAATCAAAACTATAGTCTGTTGGGTCGCATTGGCGAACTTCGAGAATTGTTTCCAGATTGTCCTCTGTTGGTAGCACTGTCGCGCAAATCGATGATTTACCGTCTTTTGGATACAACACCCGAAGATGCCTTGACAGGCACTGTTGCATTGCACACTGTGGCTTTGATGCAAGGTGCGCAGGTGTTGCGTGTCCACGATGTCCGTGCTGCCCGACAAACTATCGCGGTAATCGATAAACTGATAAACAGCAGACAATCTGTATTGTAAATCCATAGTTAATAATCCACAACTCAAAAACAAATATAATGCAAGGCTTACCCTCGATAACAATTGTTGATATTATAGACATATTCTTGGTGGCATTTCTTGCCTACCAGATTTACAAAGCGGTGCGTGGCACCAATGTGCTGCGCATATTCTGGGCCGTTGTGGTCATATACATCCTCTGGCAAGTGTCGTCGCTCATAGGTATGCGTTTGACGGCCACCATATTGGGACAGTTTATATCCATAGGTCTTATATTGCTGATTATAGTCTTCCAACCCGAAATACGTAAATTCTTGCTGATGGTCGGCACAAAAACGAGCATCGATGGCGACAATATTCGAAAACGCTTTTTGTTCTGGAAGAAAAGTGTAAGCGACCAAAAAAGCAGCATAGAACTGGAACCGTACATACAGGCCTGTATGCATATGTCGCAGAGTAAGACTGGCGCGCTGATAGTTTTTATACGCCAGAATGAAGTCGGCGACATAATTCGTACTGGAGAGCGCATTGATGCTGTTGTTTCGTCGGCGTTACTGGAGACACTGTTTTTCAAGAATTCGCCGCTTCACGACGGCGCCGTGCTGGTGAAAGGGAACCAGGTTGTCGCGGCACGATGCATTTTGCCTGTGTCGTCCAACCTCTCCATCGACCCTAATCTGGGCCTTCGTCACCGTTCGGCCATCGGCGTGACGGAACAACTCGATGTCATATCGGTGATTGTCAGCGAAGAAACTGGTGCCATTTCCTATGCTGTTGGCGGAGAAATACACCACGACGTCACCCCCGTCCAACTGCGCCACTATCTGGAAACTGCTCTTTAGGATGTTCCTAAAAGCCGCCGAATTCGGTAGTTCTCGTGTTTTTGGTGCATTCTTATATCAGTTGGTATAGGAACGATTGCTGTTGCTTGTTGGTTATACCGCACTGGTTCCGATGTGTACGTTTTTTTTATCAAGTTGTAAGATTTCGAGGGGCTGAAACGTCTAATTATAGATGTGGTTGTAAAATGTATGTAAATATATTTTGTCATTAAAATATATTTATGTACTTTTGCAAATTGCGAAAATATCGAATTATTTAAATAACTAACTAAAATTCAAAACAAAAAATGAAGAAACAAATTTTTATTCTGTTCCTGTTTCTGTTCGCTGCAGCTGGAATGAGCTTTGCCCAGTTCGGCACCGCCGGCGGCAAGAAAGAGAAGAAATCGGACCTCACCGCTAAGGTTCCCATTGACAAAAAAGTCCGTATGGGTAAGCTGGATAACGGTATTACCTACTACATCCGTGCCAACAAGAAACCTGAAGGCCGTGTGCAGTTCCGTTTGGTCGTCAATGCCGGCTCTATCCTTGAGGATGAGGACCAGCTGGGTCTGGCTCACTTCACCGAGCATATGGCTTTCAACGGTACGGAGTACTATCCGCACAATGAGTTGATCAACAAGCTGCAAGCCAAGGGAGTGCAGTTCGGTGGCCACGTCAATGCCTACACATTCTTTGACCAGACTGTCTATTATGTCAATATGCCCAACGATGCCGAGATGCTCGAGATGGGTATGAAAATCCTCGACGGCTGGGCAAGCAAGCTGTTGATGGATTCCAAGGAAATTGACGCAGAGCGTGGTGTTATCATTGAGGAATGGCGTGGCCGTTTGGGTGCCCAGGACCGTCTGCAGAAGCAGTACTGGCCCATTATGTTCAAGGATTCGCGCTATGCCAACCGTATCCCCATTGGAACTGAAGAGGTCTTGAAGACCTTCCAGCGTCAGACAATTGTCCGCTTCTATGAAGACTGGTATCGTCCAGACCTGCAGGCTGTCATCATTGTTGGCGACATCAACGTCGACGAGATTGAGGCCAAGGTTAAAGAGTATTTCAATGACAACAAAATGCCCGCCAACCCCAAGGAGCGTCCTTATTTCAATGTACCCGATAACAAGGAACCCCTCGTAGCCATTGCTACCGACAAGGAGGCATCATCGGCCAACATCCAGATGTTCTGGAAACATCCCCAGGCTCCCAAAGGCACTGTCGGTGACTATCGTCAGATGCTCGTGCGCAACCTTGCCGAGAATATCATTAACGCCCGTTTCGCTGAAATGGCCGAGAAGGCCAGCGCTCCTTTCCTTTATGCAGGTGGCGGCTATGGTAGCTTCTTTGCTAAACTTGACTGCGCTGTGCTTACCGCATTCCCCAAAGACAACCGCATTGAAGAAGCTACCGCTATGCTTCTTAAGGAAATGAAGCGTGTCGACGAGCACGGCTTCCTGCAGACCGAGCTGGATCGCGCCAAGGAGAGCCTGCTGGAAAGCTATCGCAAGGCCGCCAAAGAGCTCAACAAGACCCAGAGCAACGCCTTTGCTGACGAGTATACTCAGCACTATCTTGAAGGCGACGTTATCCCCGGTATCCGTCAGGAGGACGCCTATGCTCGTGAATTTGTCCCTGAAATCACCCTCGAAGAGGTCAACAACGTTGTGAAAGACTGGATCACTGATGAGAACTTCATCTATGTCCTTACCGCTCCCGAGAAAGAAGGTTACAGTATTCCCACCAAGGATGCCATCCTGAAAGTCGTTGCCGACAGCAAGAAAGAGCAGACCGAGCCTTGGGTTGACACATACAAAGACGAGCCTTTGTTCGACAAAGAAGTCAAAGATGTCATTCCGGTTGTCCTCAGCGAGAACACAGTGTTCGACTATAAAGAGTATGTCCTCCCCAACGGCATCCGCTTTGTTGTAAAGAAGACCAACTACAAAGAGGACGAGATTCGTATGCGCAGCTTCGCTTTCGGCGGTTCGGCACTCTACAGCGACCAGGAAGCCTTTATGGTTGGCAATGTTGCCAATTTGGTCGACGAAGCCGGCATCGCTAACTTCAGCAGCAGCCAGCTCAGCAAAAAACTTCAGGGCAAGACTGTTGGTGTCAGCCCCTATATCAGTAGCAATACTCAGGGCTTCAGTGGCAGCTGTGTTCCCAAGGATCTCGAGACTATGATGCAGCTTGTCGATCTCTACTACGAGGCTCCTCGCAAAGACCGCGAATCGTTCGATCGCAATATCGAAACCCTTCTCACCCAGGTGCGTATGGCTGCAGCCAACCCGCAGGCCAAATTTATGAAGGATTTCTATGAAATGGCTTACGACCACAACCCGCGTCTTGTTGTTATGCCTACCGAAAAGGATGTCAATGGCATTGACTTCGAGCGTGTATATCAGATTTATAGCGAGCGTTTCGCCGATGCCAGCGACCAGATTTTCATCTTCGTCGGCAACATCAGTGATGATAATATCAGAACTATCGCCAACTACCTCAATATCCTGCCTACCAACGGTAAGCAGAAGAATGAGCCTAAACTCGACAAGGGTCCGAAGCTGGCTGAGGGTGTCAACCACAGCCTTACGCTGGCTGGTACCGACAAGCAGGGTATGGTTATCGTAATGGGCGAGACCCGCGGTTTTGCCGGCAAGGCAGACCTGCGCGAGCGCATTGCCGTTACTGCTCTTGGCGAGGCTCTGCAAATCCGCACCACCGAGGTTATACGCGAGAAGATGGGCGAGACTTACAGCCCCTATGCTACTGCTTCCTACGATATTGACTTTGACGGCGATGTCAGCTGGCTCTTCTATCTGCAGTGCGCTCCCGAAAACTGTGCAAGTGTTGAAAAGGCTGCTATCGACCTGATCAAGGAATGTGTCAAGAAAGGCTGCGACCGCGAGACTCTCAACAAGGTGAAACTGCAGATGATCAAGGAACGTGAAACCCAGATGCAGGAGAACAACTTCTGGATGGGTCAGATTCTTGGAATCTATATGTATGGCGAGAACCGCGATGCCAACATCACCGACTATGAGGCTATGGTTAACAGCATCACTACCCACGATATGAAGCGTCTTGCACGTCGTTATTTCGATCTGGGTCACTATGCAGTAGGCACTCTCAAACCCGAAAATTAATTGAAAGACAATAGTGTCAAGGGCGACGTGTTGACGCGTCGCCCTTTTTTAATGTTGTATTATGATTTCAATTAAAGATGTAGAATTCTTGTCGTCGCGCGACCCGGAAAGCCATAAGGGCGACTACGGTCACGCCTTGCTCATTGCCGGCAGCTATGGCAAGATGGGCGCTGCTGTCCTTGCTGCTCGTGCCTGTCTGCGTTCCGGTGTAGGACTGCTGACGGTGCACGTGCCGCGTGCTGGTGTTGACATTATGCAGACCGCTGTGCCTGAAGCTATGCTTTCTTTGGATGATAATGCTTCGGAGTTTAGTTCGCTGCCTCTTAAACTGGATGGCTATGATGCCATTGCTGTAGGCCCGGCCATAGGAACTTCCGAAGCCACCTCACAAGCGATTAAGACTTTGTTGGAAGCCTGTTCGGGCAGTGTGTCGTCGGCTCCGAAGGACAAGAAGCAGCTGATTATGGATGCTGACGCTCTAAACATCTTGTCGTGCCACCCTGAATTAATGCACCTTGCTGCGGGAACGGTCTTCACGCCACACGCGAAGGAGTACCATCGTTTGTTTTCCGACTCTGCACCTCAAATTATGGCAAATATGCACAATCTTGTGATTGTTAAGAAGGCTCACCGTACTCAGATTTATGCACCGGGAGTTGAGCCAATTGTTAATGTAACAGGCAATGCAGGTATGGCCACGGCGGGTAGCGGAGATGTGCTGACGGGAATAACGCTTGGACTTATGGCTCAGGCTGTTGCATACAGGCGTCGGCATAACGATGTTGACCTTTCTACACAGCAGATTTCCGCTTTGGCAGTCAATATTCACGGCCAGGCTGGCGATATAGCTGCATCGCGTCAATCGCAGGCCGCTTTGATTGCATCGGACATTATCGACAGTATATCCGATGTTTACGTCAGGTATTGCTCATTTCACAATGATGGGAAATAGTTTTATTTGCTCCCTTTCGCGCTGTCTTTAACAATTCTTTCGGCATAAGTCGGCGCGATATTCTGTTTTTTTTGTATTTTTGCAGTTTCATTTTTATGGAACAAATATTATATTATATATATGTTGACGTCTGAACCACAATGGGTTGCGCTATATACTAATCCTCGCGCCGAGAAGAAAGCGGAGCAGAAAATGGTTGCTGCAGGCTTCGAAGTCTATCTGCCGATGCGTAAAGAACTCCATACTTGGAGTGACCGCAAAAAGTGGGTGGAAGTACCATTGCTGAAGTCGTATATTTTTGCCAAGATTACAAAAAAGCAGGAAGTTCCTCTGTTGAACGTGCCCAATGTTGTTGCAATGGTCAAGTTCAATGGACAGGTTGCGACAATACCCGAGAAAGAGATACAGATGATGAAGGATTTTATTGCCGCAGAAGTTGATGTTCAGGTTAAAACGACAGAAAAACTGCATAGCGGTGTGCGTGTGCGCATACACAGCGGTCCTTTGGAAGGTAAGGTCGGAATGCTTATAAGCGACTGTGAAGAAGGAAATTTTGCTGTTGAAATAACTGGTATAAGTATGGCTATGGTTGTTCACGTTGACAAAGACCTGATGGAGGTGTTGCCGAACGATGAAAATCCAAAACCGCGGAAGAGAAAAAAATTCATAATACGATGAATATCATTATTGCAGGTGATGGCGAGGTTGGCTTCTATTTGGCCAAGTCTTTGACGTTGTTGAACTACAACATCACCGTCGTTGACCCTAATTCGGAGTTGCTGGGACGTTTGGAGAAAGAAACGGATTTGCTGACCATTGTTGGCGATTCTACATCGCCCAAGGTACTCGAAGAAGCCAATGTCCACGATTGCGACCTCTTCCTTTCTGTGTTGCACGACGAACCTATAAACTTGGTTACCTGTATTTTAGCCAAGAAGCTTAAAGCCAAGAAAACAGTGGCTCGAATCACCAACGCCGAACTGCTGTCGCCAAAACATCGTGAAATGTTCCGCGACCTTGGTGTCGACGAGATGGTATGTCCTGAGCGTATTGCTGCCAAAGAAATCACCAACCTGCTGAACCACACTGTTGCCACTGAGTTTTTCGACTTCAGTGGCGGTCTGTTGACTATGTACCTCATACGCCTTGAGGAGGAATCACCCGTCAGGGGCAAGTCGGTCAAAGAACTCAGTCAGATATACTCAACGTTGCAGGTGCGCATCGTCGCCATCCTGCGCCGCGGTGAGACTATAATACCGCATTCAGACACAGTCTTTGAGGCCGGCGATATGGCCTATATCATCAGCAAAGCCAACCAGATGGATACCGTCAAGAAACTTGCCGGCGGCGCCGAAATCGACATCAAGAACGTTATGATCGCCGGTGGCGGTCGCATAGGGCGTTATGCTGCTTTGACACTTGAAAACGAAAAACGCATCACACTCGTGGAACAAAACCGCAAACGTTGCGAAGATCTCAGTGCGGTGCTTTCGAATAGTTTGATTATCAATGGCGATGCAACTGACATAGAACTGCTTAAGGATGAAGGCTTGACAAACACGGATGCTTTCATAGCTGTCACCGATTCGTCGGAAACCAATGTCCTGACCTGCCTCCACGCGCGTCGTTTTGGCATTCGCAAAACCATTGCCTTGGTCGAGAACACAGGATTCATCAACATTTCGCAGGATATTGGCATCGACACCATTATTAACAAGAAACTAATCACAGCCAGCTACATAGCCCGTTTCATAGTTAAAGGCGATGCCGTCAGCAGCAAGTGGCTTAGCGGCACCAATGCCGAGTTGATTGAGTTTGTCGTCGGCCGTCACGCTACAGCTACGCGTGTGACTATCGGCGAGTTGCGTCTGCCTGAAGGTCAAGCCACAATCGGTGGTATCATCCGTGGTCGCGAGACGCTGTTGCCCACGCGCGAAACAAGGCTGAAAGAGCTTGACAAAGTCGTTGTTTTTGCGCTGCCTAACGCGATGGACAAGGTGGCTAAACTGTTTGACTAAAACAATTGCCTGTCTTGAAAACCATTAAGCCTCGTTTCAATTTCCGGCTGGCTTGCAGGCTGCTGGGTATGCTGCTGGTTATTATGGCGGTGGCGATGGCTGTGCCTGTAGCCGTATCGCTCTATTATGGCGACGGCTCCCAGTTCGGCCTTGTAGCCTCGGGGCTTATCATACTTGTGTTGGGACTCTTCCTGCGCAACTTCCTCGGCATTGGTGCCACCTATGAGTTGCACGAACGGGAAAGCTTCTGGTATACTGCCGTCATTTGGATTGTGGTCCCGTTGATGGGAGCCCTGCCTTATATCTTCACCAGCACTGTCACCAGCTTTACCGACGCCGCTTTCGAGTCCTTTTCGGGCTTTACAACCACGGGCTCGTCAGTGCTTACAGGTCTTGAGACGAAGCCGCGTGGGCTGCTCGTCTGGCGCAGCGTGTCGCAATGGATCGGCGGATTGGGACTCATACTCTTTGTCGTCGCCATATTGCACCGCCTCAACGAAGGCAGTGCACGCCTATATGAAGCCGAATTCTCCGGCACTTTGCAGCGTCGTCTGCATCCACGAATGGCTCGCAACGTGGTGTTGATGTGGACGGTGTATGTTATGCTTACGCTGGTGCTGTTTTTGTTGCTCTATTCCGACGGCAATAGCTTTGTCGATTCCTTCTGTACGTCGTTGAGTACCGTTTCGACGGGTGGTTTTATGACCTGCGATGCGGGTCTTGCTGGCTTTTCTAATTTCTCAAAGTGCTGTATCACAGTCTTTATGTTCCTTTCTGGAGTTAATCTGGCCGTGCTTTATTGTTTCTTTACCGGACGCTGGCGCCAGATACACGGCGACGAGGAATTTCTGCGTTATGTGCTTGTTTTTGTAGTAGCGGTAGTCGTCAGCGCTACTGCCTTTTGCATTGCCGAAGGGCGTTTTGACTGGCGAAACGTCACGTTTTCGCTTTTCCACATCGCGTCGACAATGTCCACCTGCGGTTTCTACACTGCGTCGCCGGATGTGTGGCCTATGGTGGTGTCGGTGCTCACTTTCCTGCTTATTTTCCTTGGAGCCTCGGCTGGTTCTACGGGCGGAGGGTTGAAAATCAAGCGTATAATGATGTTGGCACGATATGTGCGCAACTATTTTGTCCGTATGATTCACCCGCGTGCCGTGCTCAGTGTCAAGGTGAACGGCAAAGTGGTGGAAGACAGCTACGTTATACGCATATTCACTTTCATATTTCTCTATCTGCTTTTTGTCGCCGTCGGAGCATTTGTACTAACCATCTGCGGCAGTGACATACCCAATGCATTCTGTATGTCGGCGGCGAATATCGGCAATCTTGGCCCGTCGCCAGTCATCAACAGCCTTGGCGCCAATCTGGATTATGTCCAGCTTCAGCCCGTAGCCAAATGGACTATGATGGTGCTTATGCTTGCTGGCAGAATTGAAATATTTGCGATAGTGTCAATACTTTTGCCGGCTTATTGGAGACGTAAATAACTAAAACATTGTGCAGTGAAAAAACAAGGTACATCAAAAAGGAAGACAGATGCAGCATTGGTGCTCAGGCCGTTGGGCGCGCCGCTCATAGGCGAGGGCATTGCTATGTCGTTGTGCCTTGTGCCTGCGCTGCATTTTGCCGATGGCACGGGGTGGCGCATTCTTGCGGCCTCGCTGACGACGGTGCTCTTCGGCGCTCTGTTGCTTTGGACTTTGCCTCGCCGCACAGCCCTTTCCGGCACCACCGACAGGCGCCTTTCCTATCTTACCGTAGCTTTTGTTTGGCTGGCGCTGACTTTTTTCGGCACATTGCCGTACCTTTTATCTGGCCTTCAATTGAACAGCGATGCCGCAGGCTTCTCGCTGTTCAATTCGCACTTCTCAATTTCCTTTTCCGATGCTTTCTTCGAGTCGATGTCGGGTCTGACTTCTACAGGTGCCTCGATCTTGGATGCTGTCGAAACCCAGCCTAAGTCACTGCTGCTGTGGCGCAGTATGAGTAATTGGCTTGGTGGTTTTGGCATCATACTTCTTGTGTTGGCTGTTGTGCCGACTTTGGGTCTTAACAAATACAGTCTTTACACCGCCGAGGCCAGCAGTGCCGACAACACTGGCAAAACTACCGCCTCGATGCGAACAATGGTGCGTCAGACACTGATTACATACCTTTCGCTGACGGCATTTTTCATCGTCTTGCTTACAATTGCAGGAATGACGCTGTGGGAAGCTGTAAACCTGACGTTCAGCAATATATCGACTGGCGGGTTTTCTATCTACGGCGACAGCATAGCACGTTTCACAGCCACCCAGCAGTATATTCTGACTGCGGCGATGTTCGTTGGCGGCATCAACTTTGCGCTGCTCTACAATTTCTTCACCCTGCGATGGAGCAAAATAAGCCGTAAACTTGACCAGTTCGGCTTCTACCTGATACTCATACTGCTGTCGGTCGCCTTTGTCGTTACGGCGTTGCACCGTCGTTGCGGCTTCGCTTTTGACGATGCCCTGCGTTGCGGCATTGTACAGACTGTCAGTGTTGTAACCACCACTGGAAGCGTTGTCGCCGACACCAATCTTTGGTGGACCCCCATTGTGCTGCTGTTTCTTGTATTGAGTCTTTGCGGCGGAATGGCTGGTTCGACCACAGGAGGTGTGAAGATAATGAGGGTGCTGATACTGCTTCGCACTGTGCGGCTTACGCTGACCAACCGTTTGCATCCCAATGCCTACAATCCTGTCCGCCTCAACGGATATCCTGTGTCGAACGATATGATTACCAATGTGATGGTGATTTTTATCGTTTATGTAATCACAATGTTGCTGGGAGTCTTGGCGTTGATGCTTTGTGGGGTCGACGCCACCGAGTCGCTTGGTGCCGTTTTTGGGTGCATCACCAGCTATGGCCCTGGACTCGGTGCCTGCGGTGGCTTTGGAAGCTACGCCGCTTTTCCCGCTGTGGCCAAATGGATTTGCTCTGCATTGATGCTGCTTGGTCGTCTCGAATGCCTTACAATCATCATCATTTTCCTGCCCGGTTTTTGGCGTAACCGTTGAAAAAGCCGCAAATCGCAGCTGTTTCCTGCGTGTTAGCCCTGTTTTTAGCATATACCTGCATAGGCATATGTACAGTATTTGTACAGTATATGTACAGTATATGTACGCTTCTGAAGCGTACATATACTGTACAAATACTGTACATATGCCAGGGAAAGTATATCGAAAATAACGTTTTGGCAGCCAGAGGGAATTTGCGAAACATATTGGAAAGTGGAACGACGGTGGACATTGATTTTCAATGGCTAATGAACTGTGCTTTATGATTGTGGCTGCCGGTTTGGTCATTTGGCATAAATTGGCGTTAAAAAATGAAAAGATTTATAGTCCAAAAGCAAAATCAATTTTTTTTTGTATTTTTGCAGAAATAAAACAATATGGACAAGGAACAGATTATTGCTCTCAATAACGTGACAATCAGCCACGAAGAAGGTGTCGTGCTTCGCAACGTCAACTTCAAAATGGAGAAAGGCGAGTTTGTCTACCTCATAGGCAAGAGCGGCGCTGGCAAAACGTCGCTTTTGCGCACGCTTTATGGCGACAGCCCTCTCGAGGAGGGCAGCGGTGTTATATGCGGCTTCAATCTTGGTAGCCTCAAACGTCGTCAGATACCGATGCTGCGCCGCCGTCTGGGCATCGTTTTCCAGAATTTTCAGTTGCTTACTGACCGTAATGTGTATGACAATCTTGCTTTTGTGCTCCGCAGTATTGGCTGGAAGAAGAAACAACTTATCGACGAGCGTATTATGGAAGTGTTGACGGCTGTCGGCGTGGCCGACAAGGCTGGCTATCAGACTTATCACCTCTCGGAAGGCGAACGCCAGCGTGTCGGCATTGCCCGTGCGTTGGTCAATACGCCCGACTTGATTCTTGCCGACGAGCCGACAGGCAATCTCGACCCCATAACGTCGAGCGAGATTATGCATCTTTTGACCGAGATAAACCGTAATTCGGGAGTGTCGATGCTCATATCGACGCACGATTTTATGATGATAGACAAATTTCCGGCACGTGTGGTCTGCTGCGAGGACGGTACACTGGTCGATCCGCAAATCGACGACCAGGCACAATAATTTTTCGACAGCCGCGTTATAAGGCAAAAATAACAGTAAAAGCAATGAAAAAACTGACTCTTTTGATTCTTGTGGCTCTGCTGGCTCCTATGGTTGCCACAGCACAGAATACAAAAAAAGGTGCTAAAGTGGTGAGTCCTTTCATCGAAGGCAAACAGAAAGTGCGCAAGAGCGACTACGATTCGATATGGAAATTCACCACCTTCGACGCCAAGAAGATATATTTTTGCGATTTCGACTATTCGACCATACCGGCGTTGACCGAGTTGCGCCATCCTGATTGGGGCAATTTCACTCCGGTGATGAACTATCTTACCACCGTCGCGCGTTCGCCGATGCGCATCTGCGCTGTTTTTGCAGTCAATCCGTCGGTCGAGGACGACGCTCTGCGTGAGCAGCTTGTCGAACAGGGCAGGGAAGAGGCTCTTGAAGCTTTGAAGACCTATCAAGCCTGGGCTGCCGAGAAGAAACTGAAGAATAAGTTGCAACTCAATGTGGCACAGGTCGACTACCGCTATTGGCAAGGTACCGAATTCTTCACCACAGAGCAGTCGCCCGATCAGCTTATACACGTCGGTGTGCTGCTCTATTTCGGCACCAAGAAGATAAATATGTTCCCCTCTGCCGCCGAAGGAGCCAAGTCGTTCAAGGATGTCAAGTTCTTCCCCAACGACGCAACGGTCGTTGAAAGCTGGGAGCCGATGCTCGACAGCCTTGCTGTATATATGCAGGAAAACGAGCGTCTTGAGGTGCTTTTGCGCGGATACAGCGACAATACCGGTACCGAGGCCTACAATCTGGGCCTTTCGCGCCAGAGAGCCATCGAAGTGAAAAAACGCCTCACCGCCCGCGGAGTTAGCGAGTATCGTGTTGAGATAGAAGCCAAAGGCACTGCCGACCCCATCGGTGACAACTCGACCTACGAGGGTCGCATTGCCAACAACCGTGTGGCTATTATCATTCAGTGAACGGCAAATCTTGATTAGAGAATTGTGACCAACAAGGAACGATATAGAGAAATATGTGAATCAGGGGAATACGATATTCCCCTGTTTTTGCAATATTGGTGGATGGAGACCGTTTGCAAGGGCAAGAACTGGGATGTTGCTCTGGCTTTCGACGGTGCTCGTCTGTTGGGTGCTATGCCTTTCCTCTTTGGCCGTCGTTGTGGAATGACTTATATTCTTGAACCCCAGCTGACGCAGTATTCGGGTCCTGTGTACTTTTATCCTGAAGCACTCTCGTATAGTAAACGTCTTGAATTTGAAAAAGTTGTGGTACGACAGCTGCTGGACGGCGTGGAAAAGCTGCAACCGGCCTATTTCCTTCAGAACTTTTCGCCTGAAGTGACCAATTGGTTGCCTTTCTATTGGGCTGGCTATAAGCAAACCACTCGCTATACATACCGCATCGCCGACATACGCGACCCTGAGAAGGTCTTTGCCGGCTTTGACACCGAAAAACGGCAGCGCAAGATACACCGTTACGAAGATACAACAACGGTTCGCTTCGATATGTTGCCGATGGATTTTGCCCGGTTCCATAATGAATATTGGTCTGGAAAGGGCAGCGAGGACAAGCTGAGTGCCGAATTCATAGCAAGAGTTTGCGCTGCCGCCATTGAGCGTGGCAACGGCACGATAGCTTCGCTCCACGATGCCGACGGTAGGCTGCTGGTGGCACGTTTTGTGCTCTTCGACAGCCGATGTGCCTACTCGCTGATGTCGGCACAAAACAACAGCCTTCACAAAAGCGGTCACAGCGAAACGTTGTTTTGGGCCATAATAAAGTATTTGAGCAACAAGACGGTGTCGTTTGATTTTGAAGGCAGTATGGACGAGGGTGTCGAGTATTTCTACCGTTCGTTCGGTGCTGTTCAGACACCTTTTTTTGAGATTTCCAAGTGCAACAGCCGTCTGTTTGCATTGTTGCTAAAACTGCATCAATGTCGATAACCGCCAATAATCAACTGCTATGAACAACCCCGATGCTGTACAGAAAGAGTTTGCCGCCAGATTGGCGGAAATAGATGTCAACGAGCTCGATATCACGCTCTACAGCCGTGTGGCACTGCAACGTGTGCTTGATGCGGCGGAGTACTATCTCGACATCTATCGCAACAGTCTCGAACGAGTTCTGGAAATGTGCGCTATGTCGCCCGACGAGATAACTGTTGTCGACTTTGGCGGCGGGCACGGTATTTTGAGTATCTTTGCAAAAAAACTTGGATTCAGCAAGGTAATATATATCGACTACAATGCCGATGCTACCGCTACCGTGAAATGTCTGGGCGAGCGCTTTGGTGTAGCGCCCAATGTCGTGTTGCAGGGTGACATCGAAGTGCTTAAGGAATGGTGTGTAGCCAACAACGTCATTCCCAATGCACTTTTGGCAATGGATGTAATTGAGCATATATATGTGCTCGACAGTTTCTTCGGTTCGCTGCATTCGCTGTCGCCGCAGATGAAGATGGTCTTCACGACGGCATCGAATCCATACAACAGCCGTGTTGTCCGTCGTCTGCGCAAGGCTATGCAGGCCGACGAGCTTGGCACAACAACACGCAAAGGTTTCTGGAAAATGCGCCGCGACTTTATTCAAAAGCTGCAGCCTGAGATGTCTGAACGAGAGCTCGACTACTGGGCGGACAATACGAGAGGATTGGTTTACAGCGATGTGGAACGTGCAGTGGAGTCGCAGTCACCAAACTTGCTGCTTGATCCAGACAACACCTGCGACCCCGAGACAGGCAGCTGGACAGAACGGATTCTGCCCGTCGAAGACTACCGTCAGCTGCTGCTGCCATACGGTTTTACGCTGACGGTATTGCCTGGACGCTACAACGAATATCGTCGCGGTCCAAAACGTTGGGCAAGCGATTACTACAACAAGCAGATTGATAATGCTCCTGATGGCGAGCCTCGTGGTTTCCGCGAACGATATCGATACAACAAAGCCCTCAAGGTCGCGCCGTTTATCTATCTTGTTGTCGGAATGAACGAAGGTAACTCATAGGAGATATTTGAACAATGAACATTAAGTTGCTGGTTGTCGGTAAGACGGATGACAAATACCTTCAGGAGGGTATTGACGTTTATGTCAAACGTTTGAAGCACTATGTCAATTTTGAAATCACTGTCATTCCTGCACTTAAGGACCAGAAGGGAGCATCGCCCGAAGAGATAAAGGAGCGCGAAGCGGCTTTGATATTGAAGCAGATAGAGAAATGTGACCGTGTTGTCTTGCTCGACGAACACGGCACTGAACATACGTCTGTGGGCTTCTCGCAGTATCTTCAGAAACAGATGAATGCTGGTGTGCGCAATCTTGCTTTTGTAGTTGGTGGTGCCTTCGGCTTCGCGCCAAGTGTATATTCTGCCGCTAACGACAAGATATCTCTTTCCAAGATGACTTTCAACCACCAGATGGTGCGGCTCTTCTTTACCGAGCAGCTTTACCGTGCCTTCACTATCCTCCACCACGAGCCCTACCATAACGAATAGCACGGCGACAATGATTTTTGTAATTTGCAAAAAAGTACTATCTTTGTAGTTCCAAACTTAAATGTTGATTGTATAATAATAAATTAAAAATAAACAAGATATGAAAGTTAAAGACGTTGTTGAAGCTTTAAACCTCAAGGTGCTTTCGGGTGCACAGGGACTTGATAAGGAAGTGGAAGGCTGCTATGTCAGCGATTTGTTGAGCGATGTGATGGGCAACGCCGAGATGGGCAATATCTGGGTGACTCTTCAGACCCACAAGAACGTGATGGCCATTGCTTCGCTGAAGGAACTTGCCGCCGTCATCCTCGTCAAGGGACAGAGCGCCAGCGACGACACCCTGGAACAGAGCAACGAAGAGGGCATCCCGTTCCTCTCCACCGCGGCAGAAACATTCGAAACGGCAGGAAAAATCTATGAACTGCTGAAAAAATAAACAAAGCGCGAACTTTGAAGTTGTCTTTTTGGGCGCAAGCCCCAAATTGACGAGGTCAATGTTGTTGTTTGAAAATGGAGCAGCTGCATCCGTATAAGGCTGATTTGCATATTCATACAGTCCTTTCGCCGTGTGGAGACCTTGAAATGAGCCCGTCGGCCATTGTCAAGCGCGCACTGGCGAGGGGGCTGGATATGATTGCTATCACCGACCACAACACCACCCGCCAGATCAAGGTGACGCAGAAGATAGGCCGCGAAAATGGCCTCTTTGTGCTTGGAGGTGTGGAGGTTACATCACAGGAGGAGACACACTGCCTATGCTATTTTGCCGATGATGAGCAGCTTGACCAGTTCCAGATATTTCTCGACGCCCATCTGCCGCCCATCCCAAACGACGAGGATCGTTTCGGCTACCAGCTCATTGTCGACGAGGAGGATGAGATTGTCGGCGAGGAGGAATACCATCTTCTTAATGCCATAGATGTCGACATCGACGGCATTTATGACGAGGTGCACCGCATCGGCGGTCTCTTCATACCGGCGCACATCAACAAAGGCACCACCTCGCTGATGAGCCAGCTGGGTTTTGTGCCTCCCGACTTACGTGCCGATGGTTTGGAAATCAATTTCCGCACCACAAAAGCCGAGCAGCTTAAGAAATTCGCCTACCTGAAACGATTCAATTTCATCACTGACAGTGATGCTCATTTCATTGATAATGTGGGTGATGTTTATAATGTAGTCTATATGGCACACCGCAATTTCGACGAGTTCCGCAAGGCTCTGGCAGGTGAAGACGGCCGCTATATCGACACAGAATACTTCCGCGAACACAAATTGCCCAGGATAATTTGACAATAATTATTTGAAACGTTAATTCGAAATGGCGGTCGGCGGCGTGGAGCATCTTCCACAATGTCAGCAGTTTTTACGATACGGCATTGTTTTATGCTGTCATCTTCTATCTATGATGAATATAGAAAAAACTGTGCGAGGCGGCATTTGCCGCCTCGCACGAATCCATTATAAGTTAAAGTCAGTGTTATTTAGTCGTTGCTATGCGGGTCGATTTGCCGGTGGCGGCGTCCATAACTTCCAGACTGTTGCTGAAGGTCACAGTGGCGTAGGCCTTGCCGTTGACGACAATGAGGTCCTGTGCCACGTCGCCAAGTCCGCGACCGTTGTTGTCGGCAAAGAAGTTGGCCGTGCAGCTTGCCGTCGAGACATCGATACGGCTGATGCCAGAGTTATTTTTGCTCCAAGAGCCTTCATTAAGAATTAGAAGGTTGTCGCCGCTGGTAGCTACGGCTTTCGAGGGGTTGATTCCGACCTGTGTGGCTCCGAGGCGCTGCTGGCCATTGGCACTGTAGACATAGCAGTCGCCGTTGGTGGTGTAGTTGCCATCGGTGGTGATGACAATGTCGCCGTTGTTCTGGTTGACACTAATGCCGTAGATGCCGTCAGCTGAGCTGAAATCGGTCAGTATCTCGCTGATGACGTGGCTGTTACCGTCAATCTTGTAGAAGTTTGTGCTGGTGGTGTAGTCGGGATTGTAGGTGGTGGCACAGCCATAGATGTTGCCGTTGTAGACGTCGAACTTGGTCAGTGCCTGTCCGAGGTCTACAATCTCTTTGTTGGTGATGTTCATAATGTATGTTCCGCCGAAATCGGTGGTATAGTCGCCCCAAGTGTTAAAGACTATATGGTTGTCGTCCAGCTTTTTGACAAATTGCGGGTTCATACCTACGGTGATGCTGTCAATCAGCGTGAAGCTGGCGATGTCAACTACATACAGCTTGTTGTCGTAGCTGTAGTTGTAGTTCTCGTCCGATATGTTGCTGCTGGCGATGTAGAGCTTGCCGCCCACGGCAGCGATGCCTTCGGGATGGAACTGGCCGAACTTGCAGAAGCCGGTGAACTGGTTCTGTGCAATGTCGAAGCGAGCCACGCCCAGCGGAAAGTAGCTGGTAACGTATAGTTTGCCGTTGTCCTCGGCCATATAGCGCGGGTTCTCGAAATTAATTCCGTTGGCATTGTTGTTGGTCTCTTCTTCGGGTTTGTCCTTGCAGGAGACTAATGTCATTGTTGTCAGCGCCATAAGCGCTACGAATGTTTTCAGAAAAGCTTTTTTCATTGTATGTTTTTATTTTAAAAAGAATATACTGCCTTTATGCGGAAGTTGCGACCCATCATAGGATATGAGCGGACAACTTCGTACTGGACGTTTAAAAGGTTGAGCACCTGTGCTTGAAGTCTCAGGTCGCCAACGCGCATCTCGAAGGTTCGGTCGATGGTGATGCCGTGGTCGGCATAGGCGGGCAGCATCGACTCGTCGCTGTTCTGCTGCTGGTCGTAGCGACGGCCCACCAGCATACAGTTGTAGCCGATGTTCAACCAGCGGTGCTGCAGGTAGAGCGTGATTCCGCCACTGTGGCGCGGGGTGTAAGGTATCTGATGGCCATATGTCTTGGGGTTGTCGGGATCGGTGCAGTCCAGGGCGCGCTGCAGGCTGTAGGTCAGCGTAGCGCTGAGGCCGAAATGAGGCCACTGCCACTCGGCATTGCCTTTGACATCGAGACCGGTGATCTCGACCAACCCCAGGTTCATTGTCGACCAGATGAACATATTCTGTCGAGGCACGGCTATGATTTTGTCCTTCACGGCATTTCTGTAGCCGTCGACGGTGATGAGATAGCTGTGGTGCCGTGTCGAATCGCCTTTTTTCAACCCTGAAAGCGTGAAGCCTACATTGTGCTGGCTGGCACGTTCGGGGCGCAGTGTGTCGAGTGGGATGACAAAATAGTACAGTTCGTTGAAATTGGGAACTCGGTAGGTGTCTTTGTAGAAATAGCGCAGGCGCAGGTTGCTGTTGTTGAAAGGCTTAATAGTGATGCCGGCATATGGCGACAGCCTGTTGTAGCCGACGGTATAGTCATTGTCGCAGGCTTTTTCGCTCACCGCTGTGGCCAGAATGTTGGCTTTGGCACTGATGCGTGGCCGCGAGTATTGCAGTGCAAAGGTGCTGAGCGACGTCAGGCGCTGCACTTTGTTGTTGTGCGAAAGGTTGCTTTGCAGTGCCGTCGCCGCTATGTCGCTGGCTATGCTGGCCGACAGGTGTTCGGCGGCTCTCCACACTGCGCTGCCCGAAAGGTAGCCTTCCTGCTGGCTGTATTCGTTTTTCTGGTATCGCGATAGGGTTGGAGCCTTGAAATTCTCGTACAAGTCATTGGTATATTGGTATTTGCCTATGGCTTGCCAACGCAGTTTAGACCTTGAGGCGGTGTATTTCACCTGTGCGAAAAAGAGTTTCTCTTTGGTGTTTTCCGAACCGCCTGTGACATAATATGCAACCGGTCCTGGAAGTTCGTGGTATCCTTGCACATAGTGCACTTTGGCTGTCAGCGAGCGGTTGAGGGCAATGCGGTAGAAAAGCGTCATATCGCCTGTCGCAAGCCACATAGCCGAGTGTTCGCGCCGTTCGATCGACGAACTGTCGTTGTGCGACGGTGTGTAGTATAGCGTGAAGGGATAGTCGCCGCGACTCTGCAACCAGTTGCCGAAAAAGTTGAGTGATAGCCGCTTTGAGAGCTTTTGTTCGAAACTTAATGTCGGCGAAATCATACCGAAGCTGCCGCCTTCGATGCCTATACGCAGGTGTCTACGCTCTCCCGGTAGGAATGAGGGTTCGCGTGTCTCCATATTTATTACGCTGCCTGCCGCCGTGGCTCGTGCCGACAGCAGCATCTCGTCCTGCTGTCCATTGCTGAGGCTGATGAAAGCGCTGTTGCCCAGCAGGTAACGTCCAAGGTCCACCTGCCCGTTCTGACAGTCGCTGACGGCCACGCCATCAATGGTCAGCGTGCTGAACTGGCTGCCCAGACCGCGTGCCGACACGGTCTTCATTCCGCCGATGCCGCCATAGTCGCGAAGTGTGACGCCGGCCATCTGTCTGACGGCGTCGCTCAGCAGCAGTGCACCGCTGCTTTCCATTTTCTTGATGTCGACCACCTGCACCGGTGCCTGCGACAGCGTCGCCGACGGTTTTTTGTCCTTGGTGACGACGATTGGTGTAAGTTGCTGACGTTGTGAGGCGTTGGTGCTGGAAGTGTCCTGTGCCGACAGTGGCAAAACAGTTGCCGCCCACATTGTGCAGGCAACCAGAAGGTGCAATATGTCTCTGATAAGCAGTCTTGTTCTCATAATTATCGCCCTTTCCTCGAGAGCTTTAACACGACGCGTTTGGCAGGTCTTCTGGCTCTGTTCCGGCGGTCCTGGCCTTCCCACACGCCTGTGGCGGTGTGCAGTGGCTTGCTGTGGACTGCCTGTTGTGGAACTTACAGCAGCGGGACTGTCAATGAATTTCACATTGTTCCCTTTTGACGCCCAACAGACTGAAAACAATTATGATGCGATGCTTCCTGTCTGCCTTTTCGGGCGACCAAACCGGTTGCAAAGATACAACCATAAAATAAACTGGCAAAATAAAACTTTACTAAAGATTAAAATTGGAGCCGCGCCACAATCTGTGACGCGGCTCCAATTTATGTGTAATGTTAAAGTTATTTAATCACTAGCTTTTTGTACGCCGTGCCGTTGTTTGTCGTGATGCGAACGATATATGTGCCGCCAGAGATGTTGGAGATGTTGATGGATGTCTGCATACCATCAACGATGCTATGCATCAGTCTCTTGCCGTTGAGGTCATAGATTTCCACTTCACCGATGCGGAACGACGAGGCTATGGTAACTGTTTCGCTTGCAGGGTTAGGCATCAGGTAGGTGTGTTTGTCTGCAATGGTTTCGACGCGGATAGGCTCTTCGTTGTTAGCACTAGGTACATAGAATCGAATGCTGTCGCTCCAATCGCTTAAATTCGCAGTGTCACACACCGAGCGTACCCAAGCCGTATACCATTGTGCCGTATCCAAACCCTGTAATGTGGCCAGACGTGTGTTCCACGTGCTGATGTTGCCGTCTTCGGGCGAGCAATTGTCAGGACAGATGGACAGTTCCCAATGGTCGGCATTGTAACCTCCTTCCCACGTCAGCGTGGCGACACTGCCTTCGAGATATGCAAGCGTAAGTTCGCGTGAATTAGCACAGGATATTACACTTGATGTGTCTATTATAGGGAAAATGTACATATATCGATTCCAAGGGAAATTTGATAAAGCCGAGTGGTTATTGTGTATTGTTTTGAATGTATGCCAGTTGGTGTCGGTCACTTCGTACCGGTCGTCATAGTTGTCCTCGTCAATAAAATGCAGTTTCCTTTTGTAATGGTTCGGCTTCGGGTTCATCGTAGTGTCGTGAAGATCGTCATATTGCGTAGTCGCTATTGTTATATATGCCCAGCCTTTTTCAGGAGGACTGAAGGTTATATAAAAATCAGAGTGCCAATAGCTGTTGTAGCCTGTCACTGCAACATAAAATGAATCGTATACTGTCACAGGGTCGTCGAAATAGACTTCATATATCGTGTCAAAATAGTCTCGGTCATAGCCGTTAGTGCGTCTAGTTATCTGAACACTGTGTTTTGGTGGAGTTTTTGGCGTCCACTGGCCTTCTGCCATCAGGTGCATCTCGTCGCCGTTGCTGTCCACTTCGTACAGTCTGAAGTACTCGGGTACCATTTTGTTGAAAAAGAAGGTGTCGGCGAGATAGCTATCATTCGTTGTGATAATTCCAAGTTCCAATGCTGCGGCTATGCCGATAACCCGCAACGAGGTGTCGATATGGCAATAGCGGGCATATTCGGGTTTGCAAAAATACCCCATCATTGTCCCATTACACCAATCCATATTCTTATCTGTATAATTGATGGCATAATGATCCCACCAGTTGGTGTCCCAATAGTAGTAAACAGGGTCACGATCACCTAAAAACAGTGTATCCATTCTAGTTCTATTATCTTGAGCTTTAATACATACACTAGACAATATTATGGCAAGGAATAAAATAGTCTTTTTCATTGAATTATGTGTTAGATTTATACATTTTTAATTTTCACAGTCAATATATATAGGGAAGTCTATCCTTTCCAAAGTTGGATAAATCTTTTCTGGAATAAAACCAGATGAATTAAACGCTTTAATGGGATTCATAGAGTCAATTTTTCTTACCCTCTCGTAATTATATTCTTTGGCGCCTACACATTGAGGATTTGTCCCAAACGTTTCCATTTCATAATTTAATTCGGTGGGAAAAGATATTTTGAATCCGCTCAGAATATAATTGTTCAAATTATTATAAATACTCAATCCTTGTTGTTTTATGCCGTTGTTATGAAATGCTAGAATGGTGCCTGAATTGCCAAGCCAAGTCGGGTTAAATTCGCAAAAGTCGCTTGTCTTTTCAGTTAGTGTGTAATATGAGTGAAGAAATACTACGCTTTCGCTACTGTTGTTATATACCATATCGTCCATTTCTCGTTTTGCAGTCAATCCTATAGGTATTTCGTGATTGTCCAACATAGCATAAACGGAATTGTTTATTATATCGCTTAAACAGAAAATACCAATATGAATGTTTGTGTTATCTTTTACAGCTACAGAATCTCTATATTGTTCTTCAGGTGCTTCCCTGTAAGATACTGTCAGAAAATTACCATTGTTTATATCTGTCAGTAATACACCATCGTCACGCCAGGGTCTTGCTGATGCAGTATCAATACAATAGATATGGCATTTGTCCTGAATTCCTGATAGGGCAAAAACATCATTAGGATCATATACCCTAATGTTAATGTAGCGTCCGTAGGATGTATCAAATCCAGCAGTCACTAAATAGGGCTCTAAATATTGGTTTTTTACGACTCTTACATCGGTAAAAGATTCCTCTCTTTTTTCAACGTAGCCTCCAATGTATGTGGGAGTATTAGTGTCTGTGTCAAAATCAATCAGACAAGGATAATTATTTTTTATTTCGCAAGTACCAATGCAGGCAATGTGAATAGTGTTGTTCGCGCGTGGGAAAGCAGTAATACGAGTTAATTCATAAACAGTATACACGTCCTCACCAGCATATAAGTGTGGTAACACGGTGATGTTCCCATTATTTATGAAAACATCTTGGATGTTGAAAAAACCGATTATTCCCAAACTACCTTTTGTTGTCTTGCCGCAGAAATATACTATATCACCATATATCAAAAAATCATTCACCCAATATCCTTTCATCGTAATCTCAGTTGCTTGCATATTGCTCCTTGAATAGACAAATGTGACACTGTCTTTTGAATCATAGCAGGTTATTGTTGATGGATATTCGGAGCGATATTCCCTGATAATTGTTTTTTCTGCTGGTTTTGACATATGAGGTTGGCGGACTACTACGCTTGTTTGGGCAACTGAGAAAACGTAATAAAAAAATCCACAAATTAATAGTAGTACTTGTTTTTTCATAATAATAGTTTTTTCTGATTGCAAAAATACTAAAAAAAATCAAATAACGCCAATAAAAAAAATATTATTCTGTTATATTAGTGTTTTAAATAGTCAAATAGGAAGGTTATGCTTGTAGATTTCAACAAGATAGACGAGGTGGCAAATCCTCGTTTCAAAGGCGGCGAAGGCGACACGATGTTCCGCACGTTCAACGACGGCGTTAACAAAATTATGCGTGGACGGCTTGAGCCAGGCTGCTCGATAGGTCTGCACACGCACGAGACCAACAGCGAGATAATCTATATCATCAGTGGCGATGCCCGCTGCCTTTATGACGACGGCGAGGAGCGCCTTGCCGCCGGCCAGAGCCACTACTGCCCCAAAGGCCATTCGCACAGCCTTATCAACGCCAGCGCAACCGAGCCGTTGCTGTTTTTTGCCGTCGTTCCGGAGCAATAATGCTGTTTTTGCTAATATTAAACTTGTAAAAATCAGTACATTGTGAGCGTTTGTGTTTCACAATGTTTCACAGTGTTTCAGAATGTTGAATAAGGTACAATAACGTTGTTTTCGATATATCTTCTTCGTCATATGTACAGTATATGTACAGTATTTGTACAGTATATGTACGCTTCTGAAGCGTACATATACTGTACAAATACTGTACATATACTGTACATATGACGGGGAAAACACGGGGGTGGATGAATTAAAAACCTGGTGGCCACGCAAAAAAAAGGCCTTGCTCAAATCTCCTTTACACGGTCCACTGGACCTTGTGTCTCACTCGCGTTCCACCGTAGCTTGTGACTTTTTAATTTTTCTTAAAAAATATATTTGGTGCAATAAAACAATTGAAAGTGGCGTTACAGGCTGTTGAAAATTATAAAGACAAGAAGAATGAACATTCCCATCATTTGGATAATATTCGGAGTGCTGTTCCTGCTCAGCATCATTGCTTCGAAAAGCCTCGAGGCCAAGTTCAAGAAGTATTCGAAGATTGCGATGAACTACAATATGACAGGACGCGAAGTGGCTGAACAGATGTTGAAAGACAACGACATACGCGATGTGACGGTGCAGCAGGTCGATGGCCAGCTGACTGACCACTACAACCCTTTGAACAAGACGCTCAACCTGAGCAAGGGCGTGTACTACGGCACCAGTGTCGCCGCTGCCGCCGTGGCGGCGCACGAATGCGGCCACGCTGTGCAGCACGCCACGGCTTACTATTGGCTGGGCCTTCGCTCGAAGATGGTTCCGGCGGTGAGCATTTCGAACCGTTTCACACCGTGGATTCTTTTTATCGGTATACTTATGGTTCAGAAGTTCCCGAGCCTGTTGCTCATAGGCATCATCCTTTTCGCTGTCACGACGCTGTTTTCGTTTGTCACGCTGCCTGTCGAAATCAATGCTTCCAAACGTGCGTTGGTGTGGCTTAACACACATAATATCACCACTCCCGATACCCATATCTATGCCGAAAGTGCGTTGCGCTCGGCTGCTTATACCTATGTCATTGCCGCGTTGACCTCGCTGGCCACGCTGCTGTACTACCTGATGATTTACCTTGGCAACCGCGACTGACGTAGGTGTTGCCTTAAGTTGCTAACTTGTAACATACATTATCCTAATAGATTGCATATTTTTGTGCAATCTATTTTTTTTGTTGTCTCGTCGTTACTCGACTTTTTTGTGTAATTTTGCATTCCCAAAAACGAAAGAATACTGTGGCAGCAAAAGAAGCCAAAATAGAGAAAAACACACCGCTGATGCGGCAGTATCTGGAAATGAAAAAGAAGTTTCCGGACGCGATGCTGCTGTTCCGCGTCGGCGATTTTTATGAGACCTATGGCAGCGACGCTGTGAAGAGTGCCGGTATACTGGGCATCACGTTGACGCGCAAATCGAACGGTAGCGAGACATTCACCGAAATGGCTGGTTTCCCTTATCACGCCATAGAGCAATACCTTCCACGCCTGGTAAGGGCGGGGCAGAGGGTTGCCATATGCGAGCAGCTGGAGGACCCGAAGGCTGTCAAGGGCTTGGTGAAACGCGGCATCACCGAACTGGTGACACCCGGCGTATCGTATAATGATATGGTGCTGGAAGTCAAGGAAAACAATTTCCTTTGCGGCCTGCATCTCGCCGACAATGTGAACGGCATTAGCTTTCTTGATGTTTCTACGGGCGAATTCTATGTCGCTCAAGGCGATATAAACTATATTGACAAGCTGCTTCAGAATTTCCATCCAACGGAAGTGGTGTTGCAGCGCAAGATGCTGCAGCGTTTCCAAGAGTGTTTTCCTGAGAAATACTATACCAACACATTCGACGATTGGGTCTTTACACGTGATTTCGCCGAAGAGCTTTTGTTGAAACAGTTTGGCACTACGTCGCTCAAGGGCTTTGGCGTTGAGGAACTTACGGCCGGTGTCGTAGCGGCTGGCGCGGCGCTATACTATCTGCAGGAAACGCAGCACGACCGCACGCAGCACATATGCCGCCTTACACGAATAGAGGAGGATAAATATGTGTGGCTCGACAAGTTCACCATACGCAACCTGGAACTTGTGCATTCGCCCAACGCCAATGCCAAAACGCTGATAGACACTATCGACCAGACGCTGACGCCGATGGGGTCGCGACTGATGCGGCGCTGGATAGTGATGCCCATAAAGGACGTTGTGGCTATAGAAAACCGTCTGTCGGTAGTCGACCAGTTGATACTCAACGCGGAACTTGCCGACCGGCTGAGGCAGCACATCAGGGGTATTGGTGACTTGGAACGCCTGATATCTAAAGTGGCTGTGGGTCGTATTAATCCTCGCGAGCTTCTGCAGTTGAAACGCTCGCTGGGCGAGATCGACAGTATCAAGAAAATATGCGGTGCGTTGGACAATAACGCTCTGCGGGTTTACGGCGAGCAGTTGAACAACTGCCGCACTATTTATGAAAAGATTGACAAGGAGATAAACGAAGATGCTCCGGTCAAGGTTGACAAGGGCAACGTCATAGCCGACGGTGTGAATGATGAACTTGACGAACTGCGCTCGATGGCCGGTAGTGGCAAGGAGTATCTGATGAATCTGCAACAACGCGAGGGTGAACGCACGGGTATCCCGTCGCTCAAGGTGGGTTTCAACAATGTTTTTGGCTACTATCTTGAGGTTACCAACACCCATAAGGACAAGGTGCCACAGGAATGGATTCGCCGCCAGACGCTTACCAATGCCGAGCGTTACATCACGCCGGAACTGAAAGAGTATGAGGAGAAGATACTCGGCGCCGAGGAACGTATACAGGCCATTGAAAGCCAACTATATGAGCAAATGCTGCACACATTGACAGGATATGTGCAGCCGATACAATACAATGCCCAGCTGATAGCGCAGATGGATTGTCTTCAGAGTTTTGCCGCCGTGGCTCTTGCAAACGAATATTGCCGTCCGCAGCTGAACGACGGTACAACCATTGACATCAAAGAGGGCCGCCATCCTGTCATCGAGACACAACTGCCACTGGGTGAGAAATATATCTCAAACAATGTTTATCTGGATCGCGACACGCAGCAAATCATCATCATCACCGGCCCCAATATGTCGGGTAAGTCGGCATTGCTGCGGCAGACTGCTTTGATTGTGCTGATGGCTCAGATTGGCTGCTATTGCCCTGCCAAGTCGGCCAACATAGGAATTGTGGACAAGATTTTTACCCGTGTGGGTGCATCGGACAATATTTCGTCGGGCGAATCGACTTTTATGGTCGAGATGAACGAGACCGCAAGCATCCTCAACAATGTCAGCGACCGCAGCCTTGTGCTGCTTGACGAGATTGGTCGAGGAACCAGCACTTATGACGGCATTTCGATAGCCTGGGCCATCACGGAGTTTTTGCACGACAACAAAAAAGTGCGTCCAAAAGTGATGTTTGCCACGCATTATCACGAACTTATCGAGATGGCTGACCAGTATGAACGCATACAGAACTATCATATTTCGGTCAAGGAAATCGGCAACAAGGTTATTTTTATGCGCAAGCTTGAAATGGGCGGCAGCGAGCACAGTTTCGGTATCCACGTTGCCAGAATGGCCGGTATGCCGTCGCAGGTGCTTAAAAGGGCTCATCAAATGTTGGAACTTTTGGAGTCGAAAAATGAGAAAATTTCCGACCAAAAAAGTGGGAAAAAACCAAAAAAAGAGGTCAAAAATACTCCCGAACCAGGCTTCCAACTCAGTTTCATACAACTTGACGACCCAACTTTGCTTGAGATTAGAGATAAGATTTTAGATATTGATATTGATACACTTACACCGATAGAAGCACTGCTGAAATTGAATGAAATAAAAAAAATTGTGAGTAAAAAATGATTTTTTTTTGTCAGTTTCAAAAATGTTTGTACTTTTGCACTCGCTTTTGACGGAAAAAGTGTCAAATAAAAAATGACTTTTTTTATCAGAAAGAGAAGCAAGCGGAAATAGCTCAGTTGGTAGAGCACGACCTTGCCAAGGTCGGGGTCGCGAGTTCGAGTCTCGTTTTCCGCTCAAATAAAAGAGTGGTTATTGAAATAACACGCGGAAATAGCTCAGTTGGTAGAGCACGACCTTGCCAAGGTCGGGGTCGCGAGTTCGAGTCTCGTTTTCCGCTCAAAGTCTCCAACCAGATTTTGATGCTCTGGTGGTGGAATGGTAGACACGAGGGACTTAAAATCCCTTGCCCGCAAGGGCGTGTGGGTTCAAGTCCCACCCGGAGTACTGAAAAGAGTAGTTTGAAATACTGCAACAATGTCTTGGTAGCTCAGCTGGTAGAGCAATTGACTCTTAATCAATGGGTCCAGGGTTCGAATCC
>JAEEGL017195397.1_pt1 | contig 35911 bp, 24 predicted proteins | sample 9134231 | NCBI WGS metagenome assembly JAEEGL01 (sample SAMN16246548, study PRJNA631951) | gut metagenome | biome: gut microbiome; feature: rumen; material: fiber-attached | host: Bos | place: Iran: Karaj | collected 2018-10
CCCCCGCCGAACTCGACACCCCCGCCTGCGTGCTCAAGTGGAACTCCAGCGTCGGGAAGAAGCGCCGCCACGACAGGATCGCGGGGTCGCGCACGATCACCGCGTCCACGCCGCACTCCGCGGCCAACTGCAGCGTCCGCGCGGCCAGCCCCGTCTCGCGGCTGTCCAGGTCGATGTTCACCGTCAGGTGCGCCTTCGCGCCCGTCGCGTGGATGCGCTCGACCGCGCCTTTCAGTTCCGCCGGGCCGTAGTTCCGCGCGCCGCGGCGCGCGTTGAGCCGCTTCAGCCCGAAATAGACGGCGTCCGCGCCCGCCTCCAGCGCCGCCTCCAGCGTGTCCGTATTGATGGGTGCCAGGATTTCCATTTCCGCGCGGACGGCGCTATTCCAGGATGATCGCGGCGGTCTCCTGCCAGTCGAGGAGTTTCACGGTGGTCCTCCACCCCTCCGCCGTCTGCACAATCTCCGCGTTCGCGGGGCGCTCCACCCCGACTGGCGTGAAGGCGCGCACCGCCTTCGGCTTCGACGCGGTCGTGAAACTGCGCGTGACGGCGGTGAGGATCCGCTCCTTCGCGATCAGGAAGCCCTCGCCCAGCTCGACTGGCGTCGAGGGGAACATGCAGTCGAGGACGCCCCAGCCGCCAGGGCCTGTGCCCAGGTCGTAGTGATACGGGTAGTAGAGCACGCCGTGGCGCAGCCCGATGATGATCGCGCGCTGCGTGAGCCGCGCCCACTGCGACTTGTCCCGCGTGTATCTGCTCGGCCGAATGCCCAGCGCGATCGGCGTGCTCGACATCTGCCCCCACAACTCCTGCCGCAGCGCGGGCGGCTTGCCCGTGCCGAAGAGCGTCGCGGTCAGGTCGTCGTTCTCCATCTCGTCGAAGCGCATCACCCCAGGCAGCAGCATCGCCTTGGAAATCGGGTGCGTGTTCGCGACCATCAGCTTGCCGCGGCTCGTCACCGCCCTGGCCAGCGCCACGCGGCCCGACGTCCCCGTCACCGCGTAGTCGTAGACCTTCTCCGAAATCGTCCCGTCCGCCGCGAGGACGACGGTGCGCCCGTCCCAGCGGTTGTAGGAGCAGCGGTCCTTGCGGGAGAGCTGCCCGCCGCATCCAGGCGCGAACTGGTCGAAATAGATGCCGTCCAGCCCCACCGTGTCCAGCAGCCAGATGAACTGCTCCATCGCGTGCTTGAAGCGGCCGTTGCCCTCCTCGATCTGGACCATGAAGTTGATCAGCGGCTCGTAGGGGTAGTAGTTGTCGATGATCAGCCGACCGTCCTTCGTGTAGAGCATCGAGTCCGCATACGGGATCTTCAGGTCGGTGATCAGTTTCGTCTGCTCCTTCGTCAGCACATTGCCGTAGACGCCGTGGCGCGGCTTGCCCCACGCACAGCTCTTCGGCAGCGCCTCCCACCCTGGAATGTGCTTCTGCTTGTCCATCGTCACCAGGTTGCACTCCAGCGACGCCATCAGCAGCATCCCTGGATTCTTCGCGCGCAGTTCAGGGGCGTGCTGGTCGACATAGGCCTTGTACTGCTCCCGCGTCAATTCCTCGCCCGGGTTCCACTCGTATTCGAACCAGTGGCCGATGGTGACGCAGTGGCACTTCAGCCCGCGCGGCATCATCGGCTTCTTCGTCGTCCAGTGCGGGCGCGCGAACCCCCATGGCCCCACCATCTGGCAGTTCATGTCCCAATGGCGGCGCACGCGGTTGACGAAGTCGATGTAGGGCGTCGTGGGCAGCAGGAACAAGGTGTATTCGAGGGTGTGCGACGCCCCCTTGGGAATGCCCAGATGTGGCTCGGTCATCTCGACCAGGTTGTTGCGCCGCTCCGCGAAGACGTGGTTGCGCGTCGCGTCGTCCTCCGCTAGCAGCGCCACCGCGCCCTTCTCCTGGCTGACCATCACCGTTGGATTGTTCCCCAGCGCATAGACGCGGTCCAGGTCGGAGAAGCCGCTCAGAAAGCAGCGCCCCGGCTTCAGGACGCCAGGCGCCGCCAGGCGCTGCACGACCTGGCACCCCAGATCCGCGCCGCTGGTGTTCGCGACCTCCAGCCGAAGCGACAGCGTGTCCCCCTTCAAGGTCAGCCGCTGCGTGACGCGGCAGCCTTTCCCCGCCGCGGCGACCTCCGCCGTCGTGGAGTCAAGCTGGCGCACGCCAGGGCGCCACCCCGCCTCGTCCGCCGTGCCGCGCCCGACGCCGAGCAGATTGAAGCGCATCTCGGGCTTGGCTGGATACGAGAGGGCCGTCTCCATGTAGTAGCGCTCGCCGCGCATTTCGATGACCAGGCCGCCCGTGTGCGTGACCGTCACCCTGGCGGCTTCGCTCTCCAGCGTCGCGGCGGGCGCCGAGAGCGTGAAGGCGACTGGCTTCAAGGCGGGGCGCGCGCGCTCCACCTCCGCCTCTGGCAGATAGACGACGCGCAGCCCCTCGAAAACCATGTCCGCGCCCTGGTTCGCCATGCTGCCCAACTGATTTCGCAGCAGCAGATTGGAAAAGACAAAGACATTCTCCTTCGCGGACTCGATGCGCCCGTCCGCGCCTGGCTCGACCATGTGGATGCAGTCCGAGACGTCGAGCAGATAGTCGTAGCCGCATTCGCGGGGGGCGACGAGGCGCCTGTCCATCTCGCCCCTGCCAGGCCCGAAGAAGGTCATCAGCTGGTTGCCCTTCCACCAGTCGCGCTTCGGCTCCGACGGAAGCGCGGTCGCCATGTATTCGCCGCGCTTGAGCAGCCGCAACTTGCCGTCCGCCAGGTGGGCGCGCAGGCTCGTGCCGTTGGCGTCGATGGCGCAGTACGGGTTCCACCCGCCTGGCTTCTCGGTGAAGATGTACATGCGGAAGGCCAGGCACGCCTTCTGCCCTGGCTTCTGCGCGACTGCGGGAAAGCGCACCGCGCGGCTCCCTGGCTTGTCCCCCGTCGGGATCCGGAACGAGAGCCCCTCCTCCGACAGCACCGCCGCCCCCTCGTCCACTGGCTTCGCCGCCTGGCGCTCCAGACGCAGGTTCCAGACGGAAAGGTCGATCACCTGCCCCGCGGACAGGTATTTCTTCAGGAAGAAGCTGGTCAATTCCAGCGTGTTCTCGCCCGCCTTCACCGCATCGGAAATGTCCAGCACATAGTGGTAGCCCGCCTCGCGGTCGCTCTGCACACGGGGATTCAACTCGCCCTCCCCCTTGCCGTAGAAGACCAGCAGATAGTCCTCCCGCCACATCGGATAGTCCTTCGCCATCCCCTTCTCCGCCGTCTTCAGCACCCCCCCGCGGTTCAGCAGCCGCGCCGAGCCGCCCGCCGTCTTCTCACCCAGCCGACGGCCATTCAGCCGCAGCTGGAAGCCCTTCTGGTTCCAGCCGCCGTGCACGGGCATCTTGAAGCACGCGTCGAACGACAGGCACAGCTGCTCCCCCTCCTTCACCGCGGGCGCCGTGAAGCGCACGCTGCGCGTGGTCGGGCGATCCCCCGTCTTGATCACCAGCGCCAGCCCCTCCTCCGAGTTCAACGCCTCCGAATCCCCCTGCACCTCCACGGGGCGGGACACCAGCCGAACCTTCGACAGCACCAGCGGAATGGCCTCGAATTTGCCCAGATGCTTCTTCAGGACGTGGTTCTCCACCGCCAGCGTGTTCTCCCCCTCCTTCGCCACGTCGCTGACATCCAGCAGATAGGCATGGCCCTGTTCGCGGTCGGTCTGGATGCGCGGATCGATCTCGCCCGACGACGGCCCGTACAGCATGAACAGGAACCCTTCCTGCCACAGGTCGAACTCCTGGACGCCGCCTTTTCGGTTCTTCGCGCGCACCATCGGCGCGCGCTCCAGCACCCGCCGCCTGCCCGAGGCGGTGAACTTGCCGAGCGGCTTGCCGTTCAGGGAAAGGCGGCAGCCCTTCTGGCTCCAGCCGCCATGCACGTGCATCTCGAAATGCGCGTCGAAGGCCAGGCACAGCCGCTCCCCCTCCTTCGCCGCAGGCGCCGTGAAGCGCACCTCCTCCACGGCAGGCTTCGCCGTGCCGTTCGGCACCGACACCTTCTCCGCGATCGGCGTCTCACCCGCCACCGCCGCCCAAACCAGCGCCGCGCCCAGCGCGCAAAGCCATCTCGACCGCATCGCACTTCTCCTCACCGTCATTCCCACATGTTCCCGTACGCATTCGTCAGCGTGCCGTCGCTGTTGAACTGCGCCCCGACGCCATCTGGCAGTTTGTTCGTCTGCGCCCGCTTCGTCAGCGTCACATGCCCGTCCACGAAGGAGATGTTCTGGCGGATGTCGTGCGGATAGGCCATGCCTGCGGCTTCATACCCGCTCAGAAGTTTATTCGACGGCCCGCCCCATGGCTGCGCGCACTGGTTTGCCTCCCCCACGAAACGCCCGCTCTTGTCCCCCATCTCCATGAACAGGAAATTCCGCGAGGCGCTCGTGACCTTGGTAAGCGGCCACGCGGTGTAGTACGGCCCCTTCCAGTCGTTGGCCGCGCGCCAGTCCCACACGAAGGTCCCGTTCGGGAGGTACGACGGATACCTCGAACTGGTCCCCTTGTTGCAGATCGGGCACAGCAGGAGGTGGGCGCCCTTGGTCTCGTTCGGGATGTTGATGAACGCCTGGATGTCGCAGCCCAGATAGCCGCTGCCCAGGGTGGCATACCACCACGGATCGCCGCTCCCCTTGCGGAACGGCGGGCACCACATGTTGTGGTCGTCCGTGTACATGATCACCCCAAGCGTGATCTGCTTCACCTGCGACGCGCATTGGATCGCCCGCGCCTTCCCGCGCGCCTTCGACAACGCAGGCAGCAGCATCGACGCCAGGATCGCGATGATCGCGATCACCACCAGCAACTCAATCAAAGTGAAACAACGAAAGCCCTTTTCCATGAATGCAATCCTCTCTGCCTAAAAATCCCCAACCCTCCGCATTTCCTTACTATAGCACGACTTCTCGGCCCCGTGCGCCCCCTCGCACAAGGAGCGTGGGCACGACAGCCCGTCGCTTACGCCCCATCACATCCCTTTTATACCTTTGCTCTGTTCTCCATAAGGGCAGGCGATTGCCTGGATGGAGCCCCGACAATGGTTCCCACGGCGGCCTCGTCGTGGCGGCTCGATGAATGGGTGACAGTCGATTTCGGAGCCTTGACTGCGCCTTGTGGCGGGTCTGATTGGCTACCGCAGGCTCGGCGTGGCGGCTCGGTGAATGGGCGGCAGTCGATTTCGGAGCATTGGCTGGCAACAACTTCGGGATGAAAACGGCGGGGCTTGGAACGTAGTGAGCGGGTAGGGGCGTGAATCCCCGCCGAAACGGCGGGGCACGGAACGCGGTGGCGGGGGGTGTGGGCCCCGTGCGCTCGGCGGACCGCTACGGCGAGGCCGCCGTGGCAACAACTTCGGGCATGGAAATGGCGGCGATTGCCGACCCGCATGGGGAACATAGGCTAACTGCTTTTCTAGGGTTAACAACCCTCTTGGGGAACAGAGCAAATTGAAAACGCTGCGGGGGCAAGGAAGGCGCCGCGGCGAAGGGGGAGTCGGCAAAGTCGATGGTGAATTAGATGGATTGTGAATGGTGATGGTGGCCGTTGGCAGGAATCGCTCAATTCCCTGAAATGGGCGATTTTACCGCCCCTTGGGAATAGCGTGATCAAGAAGGAAATTGGGCGTGGTTCAAATGGCCAGCCAAAGTGTGCGAAAATCCAGGCGGGATGTGCCAGCGGGTGTCACCCAATGTTGAGCCATGCCGAAATTTTAATTTGCTTGTTGCAGGAACCAGAAGGCAGGTGGCTGCGTGGTCGCGGCGGGTTGCTCGGAAGGTTTCGCGGACGTTGGTTCTGCGGGCTGTTCGGGCGCAGGTACTACCGCCTTTGCTTCGGCCTCTGCCTTCGCCTTTGCCTTCGCCTTTGCCTCCGCCTCGGCCTTTGCCTTGGCTTCAGCTTCTGCCTTCGCCTTTGCCTCCGCCTCGGCCTTCGCCTTGGCTTCAGCTTCTGCCTTCGCCTTTGCCTCCGCCTCGGCCTTTGCCTTGGCTTCAGCTTCTGCCTTCGCCTTTGCCTCCGCCTCGGCTTTTGCCTTGGCTTCAGCTTCTGCCTTCGCCTTTGCCTCCGCCTCGGCCTTCGCCTTTGCTTCCGCCGCTGCCTTCGCCTTTGCCTCCGCCTCGGCCTTCGCCTTGGCTTCAGCTTCTGCCTTCGCCTTTGCTTCGGCTTCCGCCTTCATGGTCTGGGTCAGTTGGTGGAGTTGCTGTTGGCTCCAGTTGTCGAGGGGGAGGGCCTGGAGTTTTTCAAGGCAGAGTTGGAGTTGGGACTGGGCGTTGCGGGCTTTGAAGATCCAGGCGAGGTGGACCCACGGATAGGGGCAGTCGGGGCGCAGGAGTACGGCCTGGAGAAGGAGGACTGCGGCCTCGTCTTCATGGCCGCAGCGGCGCCCGGCGTTTCCGGCCCAGTTGAGGGCGTCGAAGGTGACGTGCCGGGCGGCGGAGGCGAGGAAGTGGCGGTATGCCTCTTCCAGGCGGTTGTTGGCGAAGTCGGCCTGGCCTTGGACAAAGTCCTGGTCTTGCGGAGCGAGGGTGGTGCCGACGGGGAATGTGCCAGGTGCGAGCGAGATCAGTTGCAAGGCGGGGGCGTCGAATGAGACGGGAGGGGGATTCTGCCGCAGCGGTTCGGGCAAGGGGGAGGCGTAGGCGGGGCGGCGGTCGGCCTCTGGAAGGGCGGCGGCGCACTGGGCGGCGGCCTCGGGATGGAGCGCAGGCAGGTAGGTCCCCGTCTGCCAGAGCATCTTCGCGGCGACGGTCAGGCCCTCCCGCTGAAGGCGGTTGCCGAGTTCAAGGCAGAGTTCAGGGGCATACGGGGACTGGCAGAGTTGCTGAAGCAGAGCCTTGCGCGGGACTTTCTGCCAGTCGTTCTCAGGTGGAATTTGGAAGGCGGCGACTGGCTCGCGGCGCAGCATGGCGGCGACATCCGGGGTGTAGTCCCGGGCGACCTTGACGTAGAATGCGTGAAGCATCTCCGGCGGAATCTGCGGCGCGGCGAGTTCGAGGCAGACGGCGATGCGGATGGGGCCGGCGTTGTAGACGGCTGGGGTGAGCAGGGTCTTGCGGATGGTCTCGCCAGACGGGGTCTCCGCGATGATGCCGGTCTTGGGGATGGCGTAGACGACGACGGCCTCGTCTTTGCCGCGGTTCTGGTAGATGGGGGTGGCCTGGCGGAGAATGACCTCGTAGTTCGTGGTCTTCAGGTATTCATGCCACACCGCCTTGCGCACGGTCTGCGGAATGGAATCGGGCCAGACCACACGGGCCCACAGATAGTCGACGACCTGCGCCATCGCGGCCAGGCGGGCCTTGCTGAACGCCACGCTGGCGGCTGCGGTGCTCCGGGTGGTCGCGCGCCCGCAGCTATACAGGTGGGTGGAACTCGCATGGCAGGGAGACGCGAGAATCTCCGCCTGATGTGCCTCGAAATAGGCATCGCCGGCGGCAAGCAGCCCCGCCAGCAGGAGCGGAAGCAGGCACAGAGTGTAGGGGAGTCGCATACGCAGGTTACGATGGGATGAGAGAGGGATGGAGATGCACCTGGATTCCGGGCCAAGAATTGCCCGGCACGAACCCGCCGGCGGGGCGATGGTAGCCGAGCGTGGGAGAGGCGGGGGCGCGGGCGATGGTTGTGTGCCGGCGGCGAAAAGCCGCCGGGCCGATGCCCGCTGAGATGCCGGACCAAGAATGGCCCGGCACGGAACCTGCCGGCGGCAGGCTCATGGGGCATTGCGCGTGTGGCGTCAGAATGCGTCTTCGTCGGCGGCGGCGCCGGAGCCCTGGTAGGTGCCGGCGGGAGTCTTGGGCTTGGCGGGGGCCTGGGGCTGGACGGCGGGCTGCGCCGGCGGGGGCGGGGCGATTTCGGAGCCGGGGACGAGGTTGCGGCCGGCGTCCATCTTGGCCTTGCGGGCACGGGCGGTGGCGGCGGAATCGGCGCTCCAGGTGCAGATGACGCCGTAGGTGACCTGCCCGCTCACGGGGTGGGTGGTCTGCCAGGAGCGGACGGTCTGGATGCCCTGGATTTTGAGTTCCTTCGTGGCGGCCTGGATGCGCTGCTGGAAGGCGTTGGCGTTGGAGTAGTCGGCGCCGCCATTCTCGAACTCGGCGGCGGATTCGGAGTTGAGCGCACCGTCAAGGACGGAGAGCTCTTCGCCGACAAACTCGGCGATGGTGGCGCGGGCGTTCAGGAGGGCCTTCTGGCGGGCGCCATTGACGGCGGCGGCGGACTTGCTGACGGCGGTGCTCTGCCCGAAGGAGACGAGCACCAGTTGGCCGTTCTCATCGACCTTCTGCTGCACGCCGAAGGTGGAGAGGAGGATGGCCGGGTCGGTCGGCAGCTGCGAGGCGATGGGGGCCTTTGGCATGACCGCCGGGGCCCGGCCGCCCGTCACGATGATTTCCGACATGCGGTGCAGGACGGGGCTCCAGATGGCGACGACGGCGATGACGCCCTTTTCGCCGGCGGGGGCATATTCCAGGACCTTGGCGGCCTGGATGCCCTGCACGTAGGCGGTGGCGGCGGCATGGATCATTTTCGCGTAGTCCTGGGTGAGTTTGGCGCGGACCTGCTCCGCGGTGGCGTCGGCGGGGAGTTCCTTCTTGAGTTGGCCGTTGATGATGCCCTTGGCCTTGGAGATCAGTTCTGAATCCTCGGCGATGGCGTTGGCGGCGGCGCCTTCACGGTAGTCCAGTTCGGTCTGGGTGCGGATGAGGATCTCCAGTTGCGAGGCGAGGGACTCCTTGGCGCGAAGCATGGCGGCGTTGAAGGCGTTGACGCGCGCCTGCCCGTAGTTGGCGGAGCCGGCGGGGGCCATGATGTCGGCCTGCCCGACGATGATGTTGAAGGGGCGGCCGTCCTTCGTCTTGTTTTCGCCTTCGGTCCAGCCCTTGGAGGCGAGGAAGGCGTTGATCTGGTTCTGGATGGCCTCGGTGGCGGAAGGCGGCGTGGCTTGGGTGACGACCTGGGCCTCGGGCACGACGGCGGGTGTGGCGGCGGCCGGCGCGGCCTGGGCGGCGCCGGGTTCCTGCTGGGCGAAGAGCATGCAGGCGCAGGCGGCCATGGCGGTGCTGATGAATTTGCGCAGTTTCATGGTAGGCATTCCTTATGGGTTGCTATGGATTAGGGTTTCATGTCCTGGGGAAGAAGGATGACGGGGGCAGTCGCGGGTTGCCGAGGCGCGGGCGCCTGGTTGACGGGGGCGCGGTGGACGCGCAGGACGACGCCCTGGCTCAGGTCTTCGGAGGTGACGGCGCCCGTGCCCTGGACGATGGCGGCGTAGGAGAGCTTGGGGTCGACGCGGGTGATCTGGACGGTGGCGATGCGGATTTCCGGGCGGCCGAGGGAGGCGCCGCTCACGGGGTCGACGATCTGCGCGCCCTGTTTGTAGACGTCGTAGAAGGCGCCGGGGCGGACGAGGCTGCCGCCCTGGTTGAGGACGAGCTGCCCGTCGGGGAGGAGCTGGAGGGCACGCAGGGGCGAGTAGTTGTCGAGGGCCTGGGCGATGCGCATGGAGGCGGCATGGAGGAGCATACGGTAGAGGGTGATGACGTCGCCTTGAGCGCGGGCGATTTCCTCCTTGGTGAGGTCGACGACGATGTGGTCGGCCCACTGGATCTGGGAGGTGGCGGGGACGATGATGCGGTAGTCCAGGTCGATGGCGGCGCGCGGGATGGTGGTGTAGGTGGTGCCGGAGATGGCGATGGTCTGGGTGACGGGCTTCGCGATGAAGAGCTGCTTCACGGAGCCGGCGACCATGAAGTCAAGGCCGAGGCGCTGCCCGACCTTGGCCATCTCCTCGACGGGGGAGTTGGCGCGGATGCCGCTGATCTCCGCATCGAGGGCGGCGTTGTCCTGGCGGGAGAGGACGATGAAGCGGCGGGACTGGGTGAAATACTGGTTGAAGTCGCTGAGGATGTCGTCGGCGACGGCGGCGGCGCGGAGGCTGTTGTTGCCGATGGCGAAGGTGTCGCTGCCGGTGCCGAAGCGGATCATCGCGATGCGGCGGCGCTTGTCGTTGGGGTTGACGCCGGGGGCGGTGTATTGCGCGATGTCCACGGAGAGGACGGCGACCCATTCGTTGCCGCGCTGCTCGGCGGACTGCACGCGGTAGCTGCGGACGGCGCCCTTGGTGGCGGTGGCGACGTCGTTGCCGTAGCTCTCGCCGATGGTGCCCTTGGCGACGGTCTTGCCGTTGTCGGTGACTTCGAGGGAGGCGACGGCGCTTTCAAGCTGCTCCTTCGCCTGGATGGTGAGGCCGTTGACCTGCTGGACGGCCTGGATCAGGGCGTCCCGGATGGCGGCGCTGCGGGTGTTGCCGCGGCCCTCGACCTGGACGGTCTTGACGGTGGTGTCGGCGAAGGCCGGCACGAGCATCGCCGCGAGCAGGATGCAGATGGATTGGAGTAGGTTGCGCATGGTGGTGGAATCCTGTGTGAATTACTCTGCGGAGACCTTGGTGATGCGTTCCTCGCCTTCCCAGATGGCGAGGCCGGTCTTGATCTGGGTCAGGGAGAGCTGGAAGTAGTAGTCGGTGCGGTTGGTGCCCCGGGGAGTGCTGCTGATGATCTTGCCGGAGATGGAGAGTTCGGGTGCGATCATCTGCCCCTTCTGGGCGACGGTGGCCTGGTTGAAGTCGTCGTCGTTGGCGAGCTGGCGCACATTTTTGCTCATGGCGTCCTCGGGGCCGAGGTGGGCGACGGCGGTGGTGACGACGACCTTGCCGCTGCTGAGGAGTCCGACGCGGATTTTCTTGATGAGCATGTCGGTGTCGAGTTCCATCGTGGTGTTGTTGGTGACGCGGGAGATGGCGACGACATAGCGTCCGCCTTCGGGCTTCTGGAGGCATCCGGAGTTGATGAGCCCGGTCAGGGCCTTTCCGGCGGCGTACTCGAAGTCCTCGGCGTCGAGTTCGGGCGGGGGCTGGATGGTGGAGCAGCTGCAAAGGACGAGGGCGGCGGCGAGGACGGGGATGAAGCAGGCGAGGGTTTTCATGGTCTTGTTGTCAGGGGTTGTGGGTTGGGATGGTGGATGATGGAAAAGTCAGTCGAGGCAGCGGAACTGCGCCTTGAAAGTGGTGGCTTCCGGGGAGGGCGAGACGAACTTGATGAAGATGGCGGCGCCGGGGTCGAGGGTGAAGCGTTCCGGGCGGGTGAGGATGGATTCGATTGGGGTGTTGTCGTCGCGGAACCACTGGACGTTGTACTCGAAGTGGTAGGCGTGGCTCATGCGGTTGGAGGCGGTGAGGGTGACGCGCTGGAAGCCGCCGTTGATTTCGCCGATGGCCAGGTCGGTGATGGCGAGCATGTTCTGGGCGGAGGGCTCGATGACGATGCGCTCGTCCTCGGCGTCGAGGTGGTGCGTGCAGGAGGAGAGCACGGCGAGGAGGCAGAGGGCGGCGGCGGAAAGGAGGAGTTGTCTCATGGATGGGATTCCTGGTTGGTTGGACTATCGGGAAAGGGGGAGGTTGCCTGGAAGGACCAGGACGAGGGGGGCGGGGCCGGCGGTGGGGGCCTTGACATAGACGAGGACGGGGCCGGCGGGCGGGAGGGCGAGGTCGGCGAGCTGGATGCCGTTGTGCGCGGCGACCTGGATCTTTCCGTCGGCGGGGCGGTCGAAGATGGCGGCCTGGTAGTTCTTGGGGAGGAGGTCCCAGTTGCGCAGGTCGGCGCTGGTGGTGGCCTCGGAGAGGGCGCTGCCGGCGAGCCCCGTGAGGAATGCGTAGTCGTCGCCGTATTGTTTCCGCATGACTTCGATGGCGATGATCTGGAGGACGGTCTTGACGACGGTCTCGGTGACGGCGGCGGCGATGAGGGCGGGCAGGTCGTGCTGGAATTCGGTTGCGGCGATGCGGTCGAAGTCGCAGAGCGGGGTGGTCTTGGCGAGGATGATGCCGTTTTGGCGGAGGAGCAGATGGGGGAAGGCCTCGCCGCGCTGGCGCAATTGCGGTAGGGCGAACCCGACATGGACGGGGGCGTCGTAGGGGATTACCAGGTCGATGCGGTATTCCTCCTTTTCGGGGCAGAGGCCGTTTTCAAAGACGACGAAGACCTTTTGGGCGAGTTGCCGCTGGGAGATGCGGGTGCTGGCGAAGGCCTCGGCGAGGTCCCAGGCGTCCTTGGCGACGGGGGATTCGGTCATGCCGTATGCCTTGCGCAAATGGAAGACGGCCTTTTCGGCGTCGTCTCGGTCAACGCGGTGGAGGAGGCGGAAGAGCCCCGAGAGGAATCGTGCGGCGGGGTTTTCGTAGTCGGCGTAGGCACCCCAGGTGGCGAGCTGCTGCTGGTACTTCTGGAGGGCGCGCTGGTTGGCGGCATTGTCCTGGGTCCTTCGGAGCATCGCGTTGGCGTCGCCGTTTTCGGTGGCCTGCCGCCTGGTCTCCTCCTGCTGCTGGCGGATGTAGCGGTAGTTTCGGTCGGCGGCCTTGCCCTGGCTTGCGTCGAGGCGGTTGAAGAAGACGCGGGCGTTGTCGGGCTTGCCCTTGGCGAGGAGGGCGAGGGCGAGGTAGGCGTGGGTGGCGATGCCGTCGAAGGTCTTGCCGAGGTATGCGTTGCCCCAGTTCCAGGAGGTGTCCTGTTCCAGGAAGCCTGCCTCGGCTTTTCGGAAGGCGAGATTGGCGGCGTCGAAGTCGCCCGCCATGAAATGGCAGGAGCCGAGGTAGAGGTTGCTCAAGAGGTCGGCGGAGGTGCCTTCGGTCTCGCCGATCTCGGCGGCGGCGCCGCGGTAGTTGCCCGCATTGTAGAGGAGGTTGGCTTCCTTGTAGTCGGGGCCGCAGCCGGTAAGCAGCAGGATGGCCGAGACGGCGAGGACGAGGATGATGAGGTGGAATCGCATGTTGCGGAATGCTGACGGTGGAGGTGCTGTCAATGGATAATACGGCGACGGGCGGGCAATTTCTACGATACAGGCGAAAAAAGTGGAAGTTCCAGGTCGGGTGATGATTGCGTACTATAGCATTTCGCGGGGGATTTGCGGGGAGGGCGGGCGGCGGGGGCAAAGCGGGTTAGATTATGCGGGTGTGCAGGTTGCGGGGGAGGACGATGTGATTGCTTTTTGTGTGGACTCACATTTGAGGGAAAGAATGAAGCGTTTTTTTGTGTTTGCGGCGATGGTGCTGGCGGCGGCCGTATGGGCGGCGCCGGGCGCGTTTACTGTGGATTCGGACGGCAAGGGCGGTTTCGTCATCCGGCATCGCGGCACGGTGCTGGTGTCTTCGGTGAAGAGCCTGGGGGTGCCGTCTGCGGCGCCGAAGGCGGAGACGCTGGCGGACGGGACGCGGGTGTGGAACCTGTGGAATGCGAATCGGGACGCGAGCGTCCGTCAGGAGATTGCGCTGAAGGCGGACGGTTCGGAGGTGGAGATCACGATGATCGGCGAGGCGGAGGCGTTTTGTCCGACGCCCGCGCGATGTGTCTATCTGTCAGTGCCGCAGCCGTTGGTGGAGGGGTGGTCGTACGAGGGGCTGACGGTGAGCGGCCGTCGGTGGGTGCCGGTGAAAGGGACCTTCGCGGCGGCGCAGAAGTTCCCCTCGCATGCGTGGCGCTATTTTCTGATGAAGGCCCCTGATGCGGAGACGGGGGTGGTCTTCGACCTCAACCCGATCGGCGCGGGCGACTTCATCATGATGTACGGCACTGGGTGTGTCAAGGGTGTCTGGTCGATCAGCCAGGAGAAGGGCGAAGTGAAGTTCACCGGCGGCTCTGCCATCGGGCAGGGGGGAGGACTCTCCGGCGCGAAGGTCGTGCTGCGCGAGGGGGAGGACCTGGAGGAGGACTACTACGCGCACCATGCTCTCAAGACCTTCGGCTACACCGACAAATTCGTGCCGCAGCGGCTCTACTGCTTCGGGGCGGTCAAACACGGGACGCAGTTCACGGACGCAGGGACGGCAGGATACAGCGCCAGCGCCCGGTGCGGCTGGGTCGGCACGCCGAAGCTGACGCCGGTGCAGGGCGCGCCGGAGGGGGCGTACTACTCGGCGATGAAGGGGCGGGACGCGTCGTTCCGCATCAGCGGCCTCACGCCGGGCGTGCATTTCGTGACGGTCTCCTGCGGCAACTACACGGGCGTCCCGAACCGCTTTGCGGTGCGCTTCAACGGCGAGGCCGTGACGGAGGGGAAGGTGAGCGTCGGGAAGGGCGAACTGCTGTCGGTGACGCGCGCGGCGTGGGTCGGCGCGGACGGCGTGGTGCAGGTGGCCTTTGACGGCGACTTCGTGGTCTCCGCGATCGGCACGGTCTTCTTCCTGGCGGAAGCGGAGGACTTCAGTTTCCGGCGCGGCATCTGGGCGGCGGACGGCTTCGAGCCCGCGAGCTACTTCCGGAACGCCGACTACCGCCCTGCGCCGAAGTTCGCGGCGTCGGTGCAGCGGATGCCGTTGCCGACTCCGGGGCGGGAGGCTCCGGGGCGCCCGCGTCCGATTCCGCGCATCGCGGAGCAGCCGGACATGCAGTCGGCGGGGCTGGCGTGGATCTACAACGCGAAGTTCCGGCATCTGGGCGGGAATGCGTCGTCGCTGCATGAGTACCACGATCCCGCGGTGCTGGAGCGCAAGTTGGACGAGCTGCAGAAGGAAGGGGCGACGGCGCTGATGGTCTCCGGGATGCACTCGCGCCACACCTACAAGGGCAGTCTGCGGCGCGGGCAGGAGATGTTCCGGCGGATCGCGGAAGCGGCGCATCGGCGCGGCCTGAAGGTGATCGACCACCACGACTCGACGCTACTGTGGAACCTGGACAGCGGCTTCCGCGTGATGGCGGAGCGCACGCCCGAGACGGTGCTGGGGCTGATCGACCTGATGCCGAACGCGCAGTTCTGCATCCTGAATCCCGTCTTCACGCGCGCCTACCGCGACTATCTGCTGGAGCAGGTCCGCAACGGCGTCGACGGCTTCCAGGGGGACGAACTGACCTTCTACGAACATGGCTGCGGCTGCCAGCACTGCCGCGCGGCCTTCTACGAGGACACGGGGTGGCAGCTGCCGATGAACGAACTGGACAAGCGGCTCTTCAACATGAAGGACCCGCTGTGGAAGTATTTCCTCGAATGGCGGAAGGCGAAGGTGGGGAACTGGTGGGCGGAGTTCCGGCGCGAGGCCAAGGCCATCAACCCGGATCTGACGCTGTGCATGTATTCGACGCACTACGGCTTTACCAGCAACTACGCGACGCTGCGCTTGGGGCTGGATCTCACCGAGCTGGGGCGCGCGATCAACTTCTTCGGCACGGAGATCATGACGCGGAACTGCCTGCAGAGCGGCCGGGCGCTGCTGCCCTACCGGAAGATGAAGAACCTGCTGCGGACGGCATTCGGCACGCCGATCTGGGGGTGGATCTACGGCGGCACGCACGCGACCAACTACTTCGGCTGGGCTGCGTGCAACATGACGGCCCAGAGCGGCCTGTGCAGTGTCCCCGAAAAGGACAAGGGCGCGGACTTCTTCGCGTTCGAGGCGACGGACGACAACATGGACCGCTCGAAGGCGGAGAACATCGCGAAGGTGGCCCTCCTCTTCTCGTCGCACAGCCGCGACTGGCAGTTCGGCATCTCCCAGCTGGCCGAGATGTTCGGGCTGGCGCAGACGCTGGAGGAACTCCACGTGCCCTACGAGTTTATCGGCGACATGAGCGTGACCGCAGCGCAGCTCGCGAAATACGATGTGCTCTTCCTGGGGTCGAACTCCTGCATCTCCGACCAGGAGCTCAAGGTCGTCCAGGACTTCGCGCGCAAAGGCGGCACGGTGCATCTGGCCACCTACGCCGCCATGGGGGACGAGATGGGATTCCCGCGCAGGCGGTGGCCGTTCGCCGACCTCTTCGGCTTCACGCCGAAGCCGCAGGGCTCCTACGGTCAGATCGTCAAGATGGGGACGACGCCCAAGGTGTCCTCGGCGCGTCCGTTGGCGGCGAAGCAGTACTCGTTTGTGGGGCCCGCGAAACCGGGCACGACCTCGGCGCTCTACGGCTTCAATGCGGCGGGACGGGCCTATCCGGTGCTCTTCGAGAAGCCGTTTGGCAAAGGGCGCGTCTATTACCAGTCGACGACGCTGCCCGCCGCACTCTGCTGCGCGGAGGGCTCGTTCGGCAAGAAATGGAACTTCGAGCTCGACGAGGGGCTGGCGGAGCTGGCGCGCGCATGCTATCTGCGCGTCATCGGCGAGGCGCGCTACTGGCGGACGAACGCCCCGGCGAAGGTCTACACGACGCTGTATCGCCAGGGCGACGCCATCGCGGTGCACTTCCTGAACGGGACGGGCGCGAACTACAAGAAGGACGACGTAATGACCTTCGACAATCCCGAACCGCCCTGGCCTGCGTTGCCGGAGGACATCACCTTCACGCTTCCATGCGCAAAGGCGGCGCGCGTCTACGCCGTCTCGCCGGACTTCTCCGGTCAGAAGCCGCTTCGCTTTGCCCTGTCGGAGGGCAAATTGAGCGTGACGCTGCCCAAGGAGCTCCTGAAGGCCTATACGATCGTGTGGATCCGATGACCCAGGACCCGGGACCCAGGACCCGGGACCCGGGACCCGGGACCCGCGACCCAGGACCCGCGACTCAGGCCCCAGGATCCGCGACCCGGGCTCGTTTGTGAGGAAGATTGACGCTGTTGATTTGGAGATGAGACCATGAAATGCCCGTATTGTGAAAGCAGGATTGCCGATGGCAGCGAGGTGTGCCCCGTGTGCAGGGCGAGCCTGCCGTCTTCGGTGGAGGCGTCGCCGTTTTCCGCAGGGCGCGAAGAGGTGCACAGGTCCGACGACGAGTTGTCGCTGGGGGCGAAACTCATGGTTTGGCTCGGGCTGGTGTTTTCCCCCATCCTGGGGGCGGTGGTCGTGGCCATTCTGTATTATTCCTGGAAGAAGGATTACCCGAACAAGGCGTCGCAGTTGAACCTGCATTGCTGGCTGGCCTTCTTCGCGGGGATCGCGCTGAGTGTCGGCTGCGTGTTGTTCATGGGAGGGCGGCTGGGGGCCGCGGGGGCGGGGGGCGGCGTCAGGGTGCTTCCTCCCAGGGAGCAATCGCAGGCACGGCAGTTTCGGGACTACGTTGAGGTGGTCAGGCGTGAGAACGGGGATTCGACGGGCGAGAAGGTGACGGGGGACGAGGCGACGCGCACCATCGTCATCCGGCATAAACTCGCGGGCAAGGCGTCTGATCTGGCCTCGCCAAAGGTCTTCAAGGAGCGCTTCAAGGCGGTGGCCGCCAAGAGCGCCGTCTTCCGGCAGGATCTGGTTCAGATTCGGGAACTCGGCATCACGATCGTGTACCGCGTGGAGACGTCGGACGGGAAGACAATCGACGTCCCTTTCGCGCCGTCGGACTGGGACGGCATGAAGTGACGGCGGCGCAAGGAGACGGGAAAATGTCCTACAGGGATGCAGTGTTTCCGGCGGGGAGCCGTTTTCTGGTGACGGGCGGGGCGGGCTTCATCGGCTCCAATCTGTGCGAGGCGCTTCTGAAACTCGGGCACCGCGTGCGCTGCCTCGACGACCTCTCGACTGGCAGGCAGGCCAACGTGGATATGTTTTCGGGCGTCCCGAACTACGAGTTCGTGCGCGGGGACGTCAAGGATCCCGAGGTCTGCGTCAAGGCGTGCGCGGGGATGGAGTATGTGCTTCACCAGGCGGCCTGGGGGAGCGTGCCGCGCTCCATCGAGATGCCGCTCTTCTACTGCGCGAACAACATCCAGGGGACGGTGAACATGCTGGAGGCCGCGCGTCAGTGCGGCGTGCGGAAGTTCGTCTATGCGTCGAGTTCGTCGGTGTACGGGGACGAGCCGAATCTGCCCAAGACCGAGGGGCGCGAGGGGAATCTGCTGTCGCCATACGCCCTCACCAAGCGCTGCGACGAGGAGTGGGCGAAGCAGTACACCCGCCACTACGGGCTGCCGACCATTGGCCTGCGCTACTTCAATGTCTTCGGGCGCCGCCAGGATCCGAATGGCGCGTATGCGGCGGTGATCCCGAAGTTCATCCGGCAGCTGCTGAACGGCGAGCGCCCCGTCATCCACGGGGACGGGCGGCAGAGCCGCGACTTCACCTACGTCGACAATGTCGTCGAGGCGAACCTCAAGGCATGCCTGGCGCCCGCCGAGGCGGACGGGGAGGCCTTCAACATCGCCTACGGCGGGCGGGAAGTCCTCCTCGACATCTACCATTCCCTGGCGCGGGCGCTGGGGGTGGCGACGGAGCCAGTCTTCGGACCGCCCCGCCCAGGCGACATCAGGCACTCGAACGCCGACATCTCGAAGGCGCGGCGTCTGCTGGGCTACGACCCTGAATACGACTTCGACCGCGGTCTCTCGGAGGCGATCGAGTGGTACCGCAAGAATCTGTGAAACGAGGCGATTTATGGAAATGAAACTGTCGGAGCAATTCGAGGCGCTGTATCACGCCGAGCCTGAGGGGGTGGCCTTCTGCCCGTACCGCGTGTGCCCAGTGGGAGCGCATGTGGACCACCAGCTTGGAAAGGTGACGGGCTTTGCGCTGGACAAGGGCATCCGCATCGCCTATCGCCCGAAGCACAACGGGGTCATCGAACTGCGTTCGCGGAACTTCAGCAAGCGGGCGCAGTTCCATGTGCGGGAGGTGCCCGAGGAGAAGGAGAACGACTGGGCGGACTATCTGCGCGGGGCGACCCTGCTGCTGGGACGGCGCCATCCGCTGCAGGTCGGGCTGGCGGGGGTGATCGAGGGCAGCATGCCGATCGGCGGCCTCTCCTCCTCCGCGGCGGTGATCCTCTCGTTTCTGGAGGCGCTCTGCCGCGTGAACCAGCTGCACTTGTCGCCTGCGGAATACATCGAGATCGCGCAGGCGGCGGAAAACCAGTATGTCGGGGTCGCGTGCGGCAAGCTGGACCAGAGCTGCGAGGTGCTCTGCCAGGAGGGGCGGCTGCTCTATCTGGACACGCGGGACGGCCAATACGAGCTGGTGCCGCCTGGCGCGGGGATGGCCCCGTTTCGGCTGGCGATCCTCTTCTCAGGGCTGGAGCGCACGCTGATCGGCACGAAATACAACATGCGGGTGGACGAATGCCGCGCCGCGGCCTACGCGCTGAAGGGATACGCGGGCATGGAGTACGGCAAGTTCGCGGAGACATGCCTGCGCGAGGTGCCGCCTGAGGTATTCGCGCAATATGGCGACCGGCTGCCGAAGCCGTGGCGCCAGCGCGCGGAGCACTGGTACCGCGAGGAGGAGCGCGTGGAGCAGGCGGTCGCGGCCTGGCGCCGCGGCGACCTCAGGGAGTTCGGGCGCATCTCGTTTGCGAGCGGCCGCTCGACCATCGACAACTGGGAGACGGGCTGCCCTGAGATGAAGCGCCTCTATGAAATCATGGCCGAGACCGACGGCGTGCTCGGCGGACGCTTCTCGGGCGCGGGCTTCAAGGGCTGCTGCCTCGCCATCATCGAGCCAGACGCGGCGGATGCCGTCGAGGAGCGCGTCACCCGCGAATATCTCGCCGCCTTCCCCGAACTCACGGGCAGGTTCTCCGTGCACATCTGCGACACCGCCTCGGGCATCGCCCATCCAGGGGCGGGGGAGGCCACCGCATGAAATGCCTGTTCCTCGCGGCGGGCTACGCGACCCGCCTCTATCCGCTGACCCGCGACTTCCCGAAGCCCCTGCTGGAGATCCAGGGCAGGAGCATCCTCGACTGGCTGCTCGACGACCTCGACGACTGCGGCGTCGACGGCGGCCATGTCGTGGTGACCAACCACCGCTTCGTCCGCCATTTCGAGGAATGGGGCGCCCGCCGCGGGGACATCGCCGTCGTCGACGACGGGACCATGACCAACGAGACCCGCATCGGCGCCGTGCGGGACATCGCGCTGGCCGTCGAACGATGCCAAATCAACGAGGATCTGCTGGTGCTGGCGGGGGACAATCTCCTGGACTTCAGCCTGCGGCCCTTCCTCGAATACGCGCGGCGGAAAGGCACTTCCTGCGTGATGCGCTACTGGGAGCCCGAGACGGCGCGCCTGCGCAAGTCGGGGGTGCTCGACATCGACGGCCACGACCTGGTGCTGTCGATGGCGGAGAAGCCGACGGAGCCCGCGACGCACTGGTGCTGCCCGCCGTTCTACTATTTCGTGCGTGAGGATGTCGCCAAGGTGCGCGAGGGGCTCGCGGCGGGCTGCGGCGTGGATTCGCCGGGCGCCTACATCGCCTGGCTCGCCACCGTCTCTCCCGTGCACGCAATGGAGATGCCCGGTCGCCGCATCGACATCGGCGACCTGGAGAGCTACGCCCGCGCGCAGCAGACCTTCCGGAAGGGATGAGGGACCGCAGGGGGCGTGTCCTTGCCTTGTCCATCCACGGGCAAGTGCCGGGCATTCCGCCGTCTTTCCTGCTCGCAAAGTGAAAAAAAACGTCACATGTGACAGTTTTTTCACGTTTGCGTGCGGCGATACTATTGCAAATTCCACAAGGCTGATTATGTTAAATTCTTGTCACAAGTGACATTTTTTTTACGTTTTACGCAGAAACAATTGGTGAAAATGGCATGCTCATGCGGATCCGCAGAGACAATCATCTCAATAAGCTCGTCAGCGCCCGGCACAACGGGCTGATCAAGGTCGTCACGGGGATGCGCAGGTGCGGCAAGTCATACCTGCTGAACGAGCTGTTCCGCGACCGTCTTCTGGCGAGTGGCGTGAAGGAAAGCCACATCATTCAGGTCGCCCTTGACATGCGCCGTAGCAGTCCGCTTCGCAATCCCGACGCCCTTTGCGACTATGTGGAAGCGAAAGCCAAGGGGAAGGGGATGCACTACGTGCTTCTGGACGAAATCCAGATGGTCGATGACTTCGAGGGCGTCTTGAACGAGTTCCTTCACTTTCCGAATCTGGATGTGTATGTCACGGGAAGCAACTCGCGCTTCCTCTCCACGGACATCATCACCGAATTCCGCGGGCGTGGGTACGAGATCCGCATCCAGCCGCTCTCTTTCGCGGAGTTCTTCCAGGCGAAGGGCGGCGAGCGGCAGGCGGCCTGGGACGAGTATCTTCTCTATGGGGGGATGCCTTTCCTGTTTCATCTTGAGAATGACGAGCAGAAATCCTCCTATCTCAAGAGCCTGTTCGCCGAAGTGTACAAGAAGGACATAACCGACCGCAACCGCATAAGGCATCCGGCGGAGCTGGACCAGATTGTCAGCGTCCTCGCCTCCTCCGTCGGATCGCTGACGAACCCCGTGAACCTGTCAAATGCGTTCCGTTCCATGTCTGGCCGCAGGATAGGGCACGCCACGGTCGCAAGATACTGCAAGTATCTGGAGGATGCCTTTCTCGTGAGCAAGGCCAGACGATATGATGTGAAAGGGAAGCGCTACATCAGCACTCCATACAAGTACTATTTCGAGGACATCGGACTTCGGAACGCACACTTGAACTTCCGCCAGCACGAGGCGAGTCATCTGATGGAGAACGCCATCTACAATGAGCTGCGGCTTCGCGGCTACAATGTGGATGTCGGGATCATCGCGACCCGAGCGCGTGATGCGGACGGGCGACAGGAGCGCGTCACCTGCGAGATCGATTTCGTGGCCAATCTGGGCAGCAAGCGGTACTATGTCCAGTCGGCCTTTTTGATGCCCGACGATGCAAAGCGCGAGCAGGAAAACCGTCCGCTGAGGAACACGGGGGATTCGTTCAGAAAGATCATCGTCACTGGCAGCGGGCCCGGCGTCTGGCGCAACGATGACGGGCACACCATCATGAATATACAGGACTTTCTGCTGAACCCAGACAGTCTGGATTTGTAGGGAATACTTTTTGGGTTTCACTCTGTTCCCCAAGAGGGGCGGCAATCGCCGTCATTTTCATGCCCGAAGTTGTTGCCACGGCGAGGCCGCCGTGGCAACCATTTTCGGGGGCCATCCAGACTATCGCCTACCCTTGTGGAACGGCGTCTTTGCGGAAAAGTGCAAACGATTCCGCAATGAACTGCGTTTTGGTGGCGTTGTTTTGAGCCGCGCCGTCTATTTTGCGGGGGCGAACTGGCTTGAGTCGACGGTTTTGTTGATGGAGGCCATCATGCGCAGATATTCGGGGATGGGCATGAGGCGGCTCTTGTGCGCGGCGATGGCGCGGGCCTTTTCGCCGTCGCCATAGAGGAGTTCGACGGCCATGAGGGCGCCGAGCAGGGAGTTGACGATGTATGCCTGGTTTTCGTCGGCGATGCGGTAGTCGACGCCGTGGCTGGCGCCGTCGGCGCCAGGGACGTAGGCGTGGATGGCGGGGATGACGGTGGCGACGTCGCCCATGTCGGTGCAGGAGGCGTAGAAGTGGGTGTTGGCGTCGAAGGGGGCGTCGGGCGCGATGGAGTGGACGACCTGCTGTTCAAGGGCGATGAGATCGGTGTCGTCGAGGAGCGGCATGTATCCAGCGAGGGTCTGGATGGTGGCGGTGCACTCGGCGGCGAGGGCGGCGTGGAGGACGACGCGGTCGAAGCGCTCGTTGAGGGCGAGGATTTCGGGGACGGAGGGGGCGCGGAGCATGTATTCCATGACGGCGGTGTCGGGGAGGACGTTGACGGCGGCGCCGCCGTTGGTGACGATGCCGTGGATGCGGATCTTGTCGGTGTTGCTGTAGGCCTCGCGCATGAGTCCGATGGCGTGCTGGGCGAGGGAGACGGCGTTCAGGGCGTTGACGCCGTTCTGGGGGCTGGCGGCGTGGCAGCTTTTGCCGTGGAAGACGATGCGCTTGTTGACGGCGCCGTTGTGGTCGTTGACCCCGAACTTGCCGCCGAGGTGGTGCATGAAGGAGAGGTCGACGTCGTCGAAGACGCCCTCGCGGATGAGCTGGGGCTTTCCTGCGATGAAGTCGATTCTGCCCTGGTCGATGAGGGACTGGCGGTATTCGTTCTCGATGCCCTCCTCGGCGGGGGTGGCGATGAAGGCGACTTTGCCGCACAGTTCGCCCGCCGCGGCGGCGTCGACGAGGGCGGCGGCGGTGCCGAAGAGGGCGGTCGCGCTGGCGTTGTGGCCGCAGGCGTGGACGGCGCCGGTCGCGGGGTCGCATTCGGGGTGGGTGGGGATGATGAGGGAATCGAGTTCGCCGAGGATGGCGAGGACGGGGCCTGGGCGGCCAGTGTCGAGGTCGGCGCGGAGGCCGGTGATCGCCAGCCCCGTCTTCACGGGGAGGCCCAGCGAACGGAGTTTCTCCGCGAGGAAGGCGGAGGTCTGGTGTTCGCGGTAGCCAGGTTCAGGATGCTTCCAGATGTGGCGGCCAGTTGCGATGATTTCGTCGCGGCGCGCCTCGATGGCGGCGCGCACGGCGGCGGAGAGAGTTTCCTTGCTGCGGGTGGTCATGGCTGTTTCAGGTGCGGTTGAGGGCGATGGTGTAGGTGCCAGGCGAGACGAAGGTGCTTCCGCTGACGGCGACGCAGACCTGCACCCTGGTGTCGCCCGCGTGGCGCTCGCAGAGGGCGCCGAGGTCGAGGGAGTTGCAGTCGCGGTCGAGGATGTCGAACCAGCGGTCGCCGAAGACATAGACGTTGACGTCGGGCGAGAAGCCGATGGACTCCACGCCCGCGTCGCAGGCTGCTTCCAGGTCGAGCGAGTACCAGTCTTCCTTGTCCAGGAAGTAGCGCGGGTTGTCGAGCGGGATGTGAGGAGTGGCAGGCGGGTAGACGGCGGGCGTGGGCGCATGGCCCGCGTCCATGATGTAGTAGACGTTCTCGTGGCCGCAGAGCCAGCCCTGCTTCTTCTCTGCGGCGCCCATCCAGGACAGGAGGTCGACCGCGCCGTCGGGCGAGTTGTCGCCGCGCTCGGCGGCGGCTCCCTGGAAGTACTGCGCGGCTTCGAAGTCGCCGATGTCGTAGGCGTGGCGGGTGAGATCGAGGACGCCCTTTTCAAAGTGGGAGTTCCACGAGGCGGCGGCCGCCGCGTCCCAGGAATCGCTGGTCACATAGGCGGCGCCATTGCCCTTGGGGCGTCCTGCGTCCCAGAGGTCGGTGGCGTCGCCTAGGACGATGAGGTCGCCGTCAAGGGCGAGTTGGTCGTCTGCGCGAAGACCGAGGCCGCCTTGTATGCGGAGGGTGGCGCCTTTTTTGACGACGAGTGTGTTCCTGCCGTCGCCTAGGTCGAGGCTGCCCGCGAGGTCGAGGGTGGACTTGGCCTGGATGGTCAGTTTGCTCTTGCCCTCGTCGCCGAGCATCGAGCCGCCGATGGCGCAACTGCCCTTGACGGTGACGCGAACGTTGCCGAGGAGGTCGCCGAGGAGGGTGCTGTCGGCCATGGAGACGGTCATGGTGCCGTCAGTCCAGGATTCGATGGCACCTGCGGTGGAATCGGTCAGGGAGACGCGGGCGGCGTCGGAGATGGTGCCGTCGAGGAAGGATTGCTTGAGGGGACAGAACCGGAGAGGCGGTTGGCGGCGCCGCCGCATTCGATCGCGGCGCCCGTGCCGGTGACGCCGGTCAGTTGGACGGCGGCGAAGCCGGAGACGGTGCCGTCGAGGACGGCGTCTTTCAGGACGGCCTTGCCGACGAGGGCGTGCTTCTCGACGTTGGATTTGATGGTGCGCTTGCCGCCCTCGATGCCGCCCTGGACGGCACCGCCAGTGACCTTGACTTCCGCATAGCCGGAGATGCCGCTGGTGACGGTGGCGTCTTTGAGGACGGCCTTGCCGGTGGCGGCTTCCTCGGAGGCGGTAGTGTCCCCAAGTATTCCGCCGGGTTCCGAGCGCGCGGGGGCGGGCGCGTAGACGGGGCGGATGCCGCCGTAGCCGAAGTGGACGGTGCTCTCGTAGGAGCGCAGCATCGCCTGTTCGATGCGGGCGACGGTCGAGCGGGTGACGGCGACCTCGGCGAAGCCCGTGATGGTGCCGGCGGCCGAATCGGCGACAGTGATGGCGCCGCCAGTGGAGATTGTGCGCCGCGTGTGCTCGGTCACCTCCGCGAAGTCGTTCTGGTGTTTGGTCTTGCTGGTGAAGGTGAAGGTGCCGTTCTGCAACCCGAGGTGTTCGTCCTCGACGGCCCAGGCGATGTCCTTGGCGGCGGCGTGGTCGAGGGCCACCTGGTCATATCCGGCGATGGTTCCCTCAATGGAGGCGCCCTGCGAGAGGGCGATGCGGCCGGTGCTCTTCTTCCCGACGCTTTCGGTGCGGGAGGCGCTGCCGCTGTCGACATAGAGGGTGTAGCCGCTTTGGCGGAGATCTTCCTTTTCCTCACGCTTATGGCGGAGTTCGCCGCCCGTGATGCCGCCGCTGACGGCGGTGGCGCGGAGCGTGGCCGTCTGGTAGCCGGTCAAATTGCCGCCAATGGTGCAGCTGGTGGCCTTGAAGGCGCCTTCGGCTTTGATGGCGAGGCGGTAGGTTATCTTGGAGACATGCTCCTCGGTGTGGAGCATGTAGAAGGGCATGAAGGGGAACTCGTAGGTGTCGCGGGTCTCGCGGCGCTCGGTGAAGGTCTTGTCACTGGTGGCGGCTTCCTCCCGTCGCCCGCCGACGACTGCGCCAGTGGACGCGTGCGCGAGGGTGACGCTCTTGTAGCCGCGGATGTCGCCAGTCTCGCAATACTCCCCGATGAACGAGGCGCCGATGGCGTTCCGCTTCCAAGTATAGTTGGCCTCGGCGGGTCTGGATTTGCCGACGGTGGTCGTGAGGCGGGTCTGGCCGTCCCAGTTCGTGGCGACGGTGGTGGTGATGTCAATCTCCTCCTGGCACGAATAGGCCGAGCCCTCGTGACTCTGTGACGTGCGCCAGGTGGAGACCTCGCCCGCGACCGTCAGCAGATGGTCGCCGTCCCGCCCCTGCAACTGCACACTTCGGAAGCCCAGCACCGCAGCGGCCTCGCCGTGGCCGGAAAGCCGCGCCTTGTCCGCGACCGAGAAGGAATCGCTGGAATCCAGCATGGAGACGTATTCGCCCGTCGTGTCCAGTTCGCCCGATTGCGCGGCACGCAGGCGGTGGCGACCGACCAGGCTGTCCAGCGCGCCGACGGCCCAGGGTGTCTCCGCGTCGCCCGTGATCGTGACACTGCTGTAGCCGACGAGATCCGTGTCGCCCAGATTGGGCTGCACGAGTGCGCGGCTGCCCTTGGCGGTGTGGCGTTCTTGTTCTTCAATCGTATACGGGGGGGCGGGCATGGGCAGGCAGGGAAAACGTGGCGGGACGGCGATTTGCGCTTAACATAATGCCTGCCGCCGGGACTGTCGCGCAGGGCGCGTCTGATACCAGTTGCCAACCCTCGTTTGGGGTATAGACCGATGTCAGACAAGGTCGAGGATCTGGTTGAAATCCTGGCAGGCGCGGGTGGCGGCGGTCTGGATGCGTGGCCAGTCGTCGCGGGAGGCCTCGTCGTAGAGGGCGAAGACGGCGAGGCCCGCGCGTCGGGCGGTCTCAATGGCGTGGAGGGCGTCCTCGATGACGACGAGGTGCGTCGGCGGGACGCCCAGTTCCTGGAGGATGCGCTGATAGAATTGCGGGGTGGTCTTGGGGAGGCCGAGTTCGGAGCAGGTGAAGATGCGGGTGAAGTGGCCGGAGATGCCAGTTCGCTGGAAGGCGGCCTCGGCGAGGGGGCGGTCGGTGGCGGTGGCGACGGCGCAGGAGTGGCCGCGCCGCCGCAGTTCGGCGAGGGTCTCGGCGACGCCTGGCTTGAGCGGCGCGGTGTCGCGGTAGAAAGAGGCGGCGAGGGCGTCGAGGCCCGCGATGATCTGCGTCTCGTCCTGCGCCAGCGGGTAGTGGGTGCGCAGGTGGCGGGCGCCTTCCTGCATGGTCATCGGGAAGAGCGTGCGCCACAATCCAGGCTTCGGGGCAATGCCAAGCGACAGGAGATAGCGCTCCCCCAGATGCCGCCACAGCGGCATTGAGTCCAGCAGAACGCCATCCATGTCGAAGAGGAGATGCATCGCGCGGGGGAGAAGGGATTCAAGGGATAGTGAAGGGATTCAAGGGATCAAAGGGATCAAAGGGATTCAAGGGATATTCGGGCGCGTATCCCTTGAATCTCTTGTATCCCTTGAATCTCTTGAATCCCTTTGATCCCTTTAGATCAGTTCGCTTTGCTGGGGGGAGTGGGTGAGCAGGGGCACCTCTGGGTTCTTCTCGGCGAAATAGGAGACGGACCATTCGTCTGGGAAGAGGAGGGCGGGGAGGTTGGCGTTGTCGACGGCGAGGCGGACATTGCTGCCGAGGTAGGCGCCCTGGAAGCGCTCGGTGCCGACGCCAGGGCCGAGCCAGCGGATCTGGGTGAATGGGGTCTCCTCGAGGCGCACCTCGGCGTTGTACTCGGTTTCAAGGCGGTGCTTGACGACCTCGAACTGGAGCTGCCCGACGGCGCCGAGGAGCGGCGTGCGCTGGACGTCGGAGTGGACGTAGTAGACCTGGATGACGCCCTCGTTGAGGAGCTGGTCGAGGCCCTCGCGGAACTGCTTGTATTTGGAGGGGGCGGTGTTGCGCAGGTAGCAGAAGACCTCGGGGGCGAAGCGCGGGATCTCGTTGTAGACGAGGCCCGGGATGGTGGTGAGGGTGTCGCCGATGCGGAAGCTGCCGTGGGAGACGAGGCCGACGATGTCGCCAGGATAGGCCTCCTCGACGGATTCGCGCTCCTGCCCGAAGAGTTTCTGGGGGTAGGAGAGGCGCAGGGGGCGTCCGCCGCGCGGGTTGGGGACGGTCATGTCCTTGGTGAACTTGCCCGAGCAGATGCGAACGAAGGACATGGAGTCGCGGTGGTTGGGGTCCATGTTGGCCTGGATCTTGAAGATGAAGCCCGAGAACTCCTCGCGGGCGGGATCGATCAGCCCCTGGGAGGACTTGCGGGGCTGCGGCGGGAGGGCGTGGCGCACGAAGTAGTCGAGGAGGAGCTGCACGCCGAAGTTGTTGATGCCCGAGCCGAAGAAGACGGGGGTGATGGAGCCGTCGTGGATGAGTTCGTCGTCGAACTCCTCTCCTGCGAGGGAGAGCAGGTCGATCTGGTCGCGCCATTCGCGGAGCATGTCGGGGTGCATGATCTCGGCGAGGCGGGGGTCGTCTGGCCCAGTGGTCTTCTCGGCGGCCTTGGCGGAGCCCTTGCCCTGGTTGGTGAAGAGGTGGAGTTCGTGGGAGAGGCGGTCGTAGACGCCCTTGAAGTCGGGGCCGTCGCCGAGCGGCCAGGTGACGGGGAAGGTGGCCAGGCCCAGCGTCTTCTCGATGTCGTCGAGCAGTTCGAGCGGATTGCGCGCGGGGCGGTCCATCTTGTTCATGAAGGTGAAGATGGGGATGCCGCGCATCTTGCAGATCTCGAAGAGCTTGCGGGTGCGCTCCTCGATGCCCTTGCCCGCGTCGATGACCATGATGACCGAATCGACGGCGGTGAGGACGCGGTAGGTGTCCTCGCAGAAGTCGCGGTGGCCAGGCGTGTCGAGCAGGTTGACGCAGTAGCCGCCGTACTCGAACTGCAGGACGGTCGAGGAGATGGAGATGCCGCGTTCGCGCTCCAGGTCCATCCAGTCGGAGGTGGTGTTGCGCTGGTTCTTCTTCGCGCGCACCGAGCCGGCGGCCTGGAGGGCGCCGCCGTAGAGCAGCAGCTTCTCGGTGAGGGTGGTCTTGCCTGCGTCGGGGTGCGAGATGATGGCGAAGGTGCGTCGGCGGGCGGTTTCGGTCTGGAAGGGATTCAAGGGATTCAAGGGATTCAAGGGATTTAAGGGATTTAAAGGAAAGCAAGTCAGGCTTTGCGGCGGCGGGTCTTGTCGGGCCTGGGGAGGAGCGGGCGGAGGTATTGTCCAGTATAGGAGCGCGGGTTCTGTGCGACCTCTTCGGGGGTGCCGACGGCGATGACTTCGCCGCCCTGGCTGCCGCCCTCGGGGCCGAGGTCGATGAGGTAGTCGGCGGTCTTGATGACGTCGAGGTTGTGCTCGATGACGAGGATGGTGTTGCCCTGGTCGCGGAGGGAGAGGAGGACCTGGAGGAGCTGCTCGATGTCGGAGAGATGCAGACCTGTGGTGGGCTCGTCGAGAATGTACAGGGTGTGGCCCTGGGCGCGGCGCGAGAGTTCGGTGGCGAGTTTGACGCGCTGCGCCTCGCCGCCCGAGAGGGTGGTGGCGGGCTGCCCGAGGTGGATGTAGCCCAGGCCGACGTCGCGGAGCGTCTTGAGTTTGTTGTAGATGCGGGGCATGGCCTCGAAGATTTCGCAGGCCTCGTTCACGGACATGTCGAGGACGTCGGCGATGCTGCGGCCCTTGAAGCGGACGTTCAGGGTTTCGGCGTTGTAGCGCTTGCCATGGCACTGCTCGCAGGGGACGTAGATGTCGGGGAGGAACTGCATCTCGATCTTGCGGATGCCGTCGCCGCGGCACTGCTCGCAGCGGCCGCCCTTGACGTTGAAGGAGAAGCGTCCCGCGGTGTAGCCCCGCAGCTTGGCGTCGTTGGTGGCGGCGAAGAGCTGGCGGATGAGGTCGAAGAGGCCCGTGTAGGTGGCGGGGTTGGAGCGCGGGGTCTTGCCGATGGGGGTCTGGTCGATGACGATCATCTTGTCGATGTTCTCGACGCCGTCGACGTCGTCGCATTTCCCAGGCGGGTCGTCCTGGATGCCGAAGTGTCGGTTGAGGGCGCGGCGGAGGATCTGGTTGACGAGGGTGGACTTGCCTGAGCCCGAGACGCCCGTGACGCAGCAGAAGAGCCCGAGCGGGATCTTGACGTCGAGGTGCTTGAGGTTGTTTTCGCTGGCGCCGCGGATGCGCAGGAACTTCCCGTTGCCAGGGAGGCGCGCGGCGGGCACGGCGATCGCGCGCTTGCCCGCGAGGAACTGCCCCGTGACGGATTCGGGGACGGCGGCAACCTCGGCAGGGGTGCCTGCGGCGATGAGGTTGCCGCCGTTGCGGCCCGCGGCGGGTCCCAGGTCGAGGATGTAGTCGGCGGCCTTCATGGTGTCGAGGTCGTGTTCGACGACGATGACGGAGTTTCCCAGGTCGCGCAGGTGCTTGAGCGAATCGAGGAGGCGGTCGTTGTCGCGCTGGTGGAGTCCGATGGAGGGTTCGTCGAGGATGTAGAGGACGCCAGTGAGGCCGGAGCCGATCTGGCTGGCGAGGCGGATGCGCTGGCTTTCGCCGCCCGATAGGGTTCCCGATTCGCGATTGAGGGTGAGGTAGTTGAGGCCGACCTGGCGGAGGAAGCCCAGGCGGTTTTTGATTTCGCGCAGGAGTTCGTTCGCGATCTGGAGTTCGTGCGGGGTGAAGGGGTGCTTTTCGAGGAAGTCGAGGGCGGCGTCGATGGAGAGGGCCGAGAACTGGTGGATGCCGAGGCCGCCGATGGTGACGGCGAGGTATTCGGGCTTGAGGCGGTTGCCGTGGCAGGTGGGGCATTCCTCGTAGGTCATCTGGGCTTCGAGGCGCGCGCGCACGTCGTCGTTCTCGGTCTCGTGGAAGCGGCGCAGGAGGTTCGGGATGATGCCCTCGAAGGGCTTTCGCCATTCGTGCATCTTGCCGCGCATGTAGTAGTCGAAGGTGCAGACAGTCTCGCCGCTGCCGTAGAGGAGCAGTCTCTGGATCTCCTCGGGCAGCTGCTTCCAGGGGGTGGTGAGGCTGAAGTTGTACTGGTCGGCGAGGCAGCGCAGATAGTGGTTGTAGAGCATGATGAGATTGCGCGAACCGCGCCGCCACAGCGGGATGGCGCCCTTGCGGATCGAGAGGGACGGGTCGGGGATGATGGCCTCCGGCTTGAAGATGAGGCGCTTGCCCAGGCCGTCGCAGTCGGGGCACGCCCCGAAGGGGCTGTTGAACGAGAAGTTGCGCGGAAGCATCTCGCCCAGGGAGATGCCGCAGTCGGGGCAGGCGAAGTGCTCGCTGACGAGTTCCTCGCGCCAGCCGTCCCTGGCCTCGGGATCCTCCAGGAGATAGCCCATCACGCCGTCGCCGCGCTTGAGCGCGAGCTCGACGGAGTCGTTGAGGCGGCCTGGCTCCATCTGGCCAGTGACGAGGCGGTCGACGACCGCCTCGACCGTGTGCCGCAGCGTCTTGGCGAGCTTGAGGCCGTCGTCCAGGGCGACGACCTTGCCGTCGATGCGGGCGCGCACGAAGCCGTCGCGGCGCATCTGCGCGAGGACGTCGGCGAGTTCGCCCTTCTTGCCGCGGACGTATGGGGCGAGGAGCATGAGGCGGCGGTTGGGCGGGAGCTGGCGGAGCTGGTCGCAGATGGTCTCGGCGGACTGGGAGGCGATGGGCTTGCCGCATTTGGGGCAGTGCGGGATGCCGATGTGCGCGTAGAGCAGGCGCAGATAATCGTAGATTTCGGTGGTGGTGGCGACGATCGAGCGCGGGCTGGCGCCTGCGGTGCGCTGTTCGATGGCGATGGCGGGGGAGAGGCCGTCGATGTGCTCGACCTGGGGCTTCTGCATGCGGTCGAGGAACTGCCGCGCGTAGGCGGAGAGGCTCTCGACATAGCGGCGCTGTCCCTCGGCATAGAGGGTGTCGAAGGCCAGCGACGACTTGCCCGACCCGCTCGGCCCCGTGATCACCACCAGTCGGTTGCGCGGGATGGTCAGGTTCAGGTTCTTGAGGTTATGCTGGCAAGCGCCTTGGATGACGATGTTTTCCATGGGGATTCAAGGGATTCAAGGAGGATTCAAGGGATCCAGGGGAGGGAGAGCCAGGCGATCCCTTTTATCTCTTGCATAATATAAATCCCGCGCAGGCTACTGTGCGCAGAGCCAGTTGTGGAAGAACTGGGCGGCGACGGGGACGGCGGTGCGCCCGCCAGACTGGCCGTGGTCGATGATGCAGGCGATGGCGTATTGCGGCTCGTCGACGGGGCCGAAGGCGATGACCCAGGTGTTCTTGTAGCGCTCCTCGCCTTCGCCGACCTCGGCGGTGCCCGTCTTGGCGGCGAGCGGGATCCCCGCTTCGCGCAGGCCCGCGGCGGAGGCCTCGTGGGGGTCTTCGACGGCGTTCTGCATGGCGCGCTGCACCATGGCGAGGTGTTCCTGGGAGACGGGGAGGCGGTGGCGGATGACGGGCGCGGTCTGCTGGAGGAGGCGTCCGTCCTGGGTGCAGATCTTGGCGACGAGGTAGGGGCGGTAGACGGCGCCGCCGTTGGCGATGGCGGCGGTGTAGACGGCGGCCTGCAGCGGGGTGATGGAGAAGGCGCCCTGGCCGATGGAGGCGTAGGCGGTGTCGACGGCGAGCCAGTTGCGCTTCCACCGGCGGCGGGCGTAGTCGCGGGCGGGGAGCACGCCCGCCGCGTCGCGCAGTTCGATGCCAGTGCGCTCGCCGATGCCCGCGGCCCGCAGGAACTGCGAGTATTCGTCGATGCCGACGGCGAGGCCGAGGTGGATGAAGAAGGGGTTGCAGGAGACGGTGATGGCGTCGGTGAGGTCGAGCATGCCGTGGCCGAAGCGCCGCGCGCAGCGGATGGGGTGGTTTCCGATCATGAAGCGTCCGCTGCAGTCGTAGCGCTGCAGGGCGAGTTCGGGGCATTTTTCGAGGGCGACGGCGGCGAGGAGGGGTTTGACGATGGAGCCTGGGGTGTAGAGTCCCTGGGTGGCGCGGTTGAGGAGGGGGCGGTGCTCGGTGTCCTCGGCGAGAAGCTGCATGTAGGATGCGTTGAGGTGGTCGAGGCTGTAGGTCGGGGAGGAGGCCATCGCGAGGACGGCGCCCGTCCTGACGTCGAGCACGACGATGGCGCCCGAGTATCCCTTCAGGAGTTCCTCGGCGATTTTCTGGGCGGGGAGGTCGATGGTGAGGTGCAGGTCGTTGCCGTCGACGGGGGTGGTGCTTTCCTCGATGGTGCTGCGGGCGTAGCCGATGGAATCGACCATGACGAGGCGCGCGCCTGGGGACCCCGCGAGGGTCTGGTCGAAGCGGGCCTCCAGGCCGCTGCGCCCTGTGAGTTCGGGGCTGGTGTAGAGGCGCGGGAGATCCTCGAGGATGTCGTCGCCAGTCGGGCGCTTCCAGCCAGCGTAGCCGAGGACATGGCTCAGGACGCCAGGAAACGGGTGGCGGCGCTCGACGCGGCACAGGATGTCGACGCCAGGCAGCAAGGGGAGGTATTCGGCGTATCTGGCCAGTTCGTCTTCGCTCAGGTCCTCCATGACGGTGAGCGGGAGGACGGGCTGGCGCTGGAGCTGCCGCTTGACGGTCTCGGCGGTCAGCCTCGGCACTCGCCCCAGATGTTGCGCGAGGCGCTGCTCGGTCGCGACGATATGCTCGATGGTGTGCCTCTGCACGCCTGGCTGGCGCATTTCGGAGACGTAGAAGACCAGGTCATAGTGCGCCTCGTTGTCGACGAGGACGGTGCCGTCGCGTGCGAAGATGCGGCCGCGGACGGCGTTGACGCGGACGGGGCGGATCATCTGGCGCTGGGCGCGTGCGAGGTGGTCGCTGCCCTGGAGCACCTGCACCTGCCAGAGGCGGAGGGCGAGCAGGCAGAAGAGGATGGATATGACGACAATGCAGACCAGCACGCGGAAATGGAGCATGTCGATGGCCTTCTGTCGCGCGACCTGGGGCGGGATGTCCTCCGTCATGGGGCGTCTTCCTCCTCGTCGTCGGATGGTGGTTCGAAGGAGGTGGCGAGCCAGTTGAGGCGACGCGCAAGGACGGAGTTCAGCAGGGCGGTGACGGGCGGGAGCAGCAGGAAGGAGGCGAGGAGCTGCCCTGGCAGGCGGAGGAAGGCGGGGGCGGCGGCGCCTCGGCCGACCATGGCGCCGCACAGGATGGCGCCCCAGGAAAGGAATGCGATGCCGAAGGCGGCGAGGATGAGGCTGCTCCAGGAGGTGAGGTCGCCGTATCTGCGCCACGAGGCGGTGAGGAGCGCGACGAGGAACACCGCGAGCACCTGGCTCGGGAAGCGGTGCATCCAGGCGGCGTCCAGGCAGGCGGCGCCAAGAATCAGGGGTAGGATGGCGTGCCAGAAGCCGCGCCGCATGCAGAAGTGGAAGGCGCAGATCTGCAGCAGCGGCAACGACCACCCGAACGCCATCGCGGAGACGAGCTCCACGATGGACGAGAGGAGGACGGCGCTGATGAGGACCAGGGAGAACATCGGGTGTGGGTTAGCGGGGCGGGGCGGCGATGGTTTCGCGCTGGCGGCGGTGGAATCGGCAGGTGCGGATGCCGAGGGCGGCGAGGGTCTGGCGGGCTTCGGCGAAGTGGCGCGCGACTTCGGCGGTGCCGTGTGCGTCGGCGCTGAGCATCACGGGGATGCCGAGGTCGGCGGCGCGGCGGAGGATCCATTCGGCGGGATACCATTCGCGGATGGTCTTGTCGAGGCCCGCGGTGTTGAGTTCGATGGGGAGGCCCGTCTCGGCGATGGCGTCGAGCAGCGCCTCCATCTTCGGGCGCAGCGCCTCAGGCATGGGCCAGCCGAACTTCTTGGGGAGGTCCAGGTGGGCGAGGAAGTCGCAGCAGCCCGCGCGGACGAGGGCCGCGAGTTTGTCGAGGTAGGCGGGCCAGATGCGTCCGCGCTCTTCGGGGGCGAGGCGGCGCCAGTCGCGGGCGTCGTGGTCCACTGGGAAGCCCAGGGCGTAGTGCGCCGCGCCGATGACGTAGTCGAACGGGAACCGCGCGAGCAGGGCGCGCAGCGCCTCGACGGTGGAGGGGAAGAAGTCCGCCTCGACGCCGATGCGCATCTGGAAACCGTCGTCCTGGAGTTCGGCGCGGACGGCCTCGGCTTCGGCGACGTAGGCGGCGATTTGCGCGGGGGCCATGCTCCAGAAGCGCTGTTCGCCGAAGGGGTCTGGATGGAGGACGAGGTGGTCGCTGATGCCGAACTCGGCGATGCCCGAGGCCTTCGCGGCGAGCGCCATCTCGCGGATGGAGGCGGTGCCGTCGCTCCAATGGCTGTGGTTGTGATAGGAGGCGAACATGGATTCAAGGCGTCTTTTCGCCGAGGTCGCCGTCGGGGAGGTGGAGGCCGCCGTCGACGTAGAGGATTTGCCCCGTGAGGTTGGGCGCGGCCGCGAGATAGAGCGCGGCCGCGGCGAGTTCGGCCTCGGTGGTGCGCCTGCCCAAGGGGACCTGCCGCAGCAGGCGGGCCATGCGCGCGAGGGGGACGCCGTCGGCGGGGCGGACGAAGCCCGGGGCGATGGCGTTGACGCGGATGCCGTGCCTGGCCCAGGCGCGGGCGGCGAGCAGGGTGGCGTCGGCGAGGCTCTGCTTGGCGAGGGTGTATCCAGCGGAGCCCGCGTCGGGGCGCGCGATCCGCGCGTCGAGGAGGTTGAGGATGGCGCCTGGGCGTCGTCGGGCGGCGAAGGCGCGCATCAGCGCGAAGGGCGCGAAGAAGTTGGCCTCGAAGTCCTGGCGGAGGGTTTCCTCGTCGAGGTCGTCAAGGGGGGTGCGGCGATAGGTGGAGGCGTTGTTGACGAGGAGATCGAGGCGCCCCCACTGCGCGGCGGCCTCCGCGATGAGGCGCTCCGCGGCGCCGCTTTGCGTGAGGTCGGCGGAGAGGACGGCGGCGTTTGCCTCCCCCAGGGTGGCGGCGAGACGGCGCGCGGACTGGAGGGAATGGCGGCAGTGGATGACGACGCGCCAGCCCGCCTGCGCGAAGGCGCGCGCGAGGGCGGCGCCGATGCGCCTCCCCGCTCCAGTGATCAATGCGACTTGCAGGTCTTTGCTCATACGGCTAATATAACTGTTGCAGAAGAATCGCGCGGAACTGCGGCAAAGCCCGTCGGACGGCGAAGCCGCCGTGGCCGAGGCGTTTTGCGCGGTCCGTGCGACCGAAAAACATTTTTACCAAATGCTTCCCCAAAAGGGTCGGTAACAGCCCCTCATAATGCCGACACGCCAGAAGCGTGTGGGGAGGCGCGATCCCCGAAAAGATGCGCGGCGTTCCTGCCTGGGAAAGCCCCCGGGGGCGTTGGACCATAGCCAGGGGTGGAGGGCGCGCAGCGCCCGGAACCCCTGGGGGCGGGTCCCTGTTTTCCAGAGCCCTGCAAGGGCGGAAGGACCGTGGCCAGGGGTGGAGGGAGCGCCGAAGGCGCGGACGCAAC
>JAEEGL015652989.1_pt1 | contig 35906 bp, 33 predicted proteins | sample 9134231 | NCBI WGS metagenome assembly JAEEGL01 (sample SAMN16246548, study PRJNA631951) | gut metagenome | biome: gut microbiome; feature: rumen; material: fiber-attached | host: Bos | place: Iran: Karaj | collected 2018-10
GAAGAACTGCATCTCCATCTGCTCGAACTCGCGCATGCGGAAGATGAACTGGCGGGCGACGATCTCGTTGCGGAAGGCCTTGCCGATCTGCGCGATGCCGAAGGGAATCTTCATGCGGCCGGTCTTCTGGACGTTCAGGTAGTTCACGAAAATGCCCTGGGCGGTCTCGGGACGCAGGTAGATGGTATTGGCGCCTTCAGCAGTGCTGCCCATCGAGGTGCTGAACATGAGGTTGAACTGACGTACGTCGGTCCAGTTGCAGGTGCCGCTGATGGGGCAGACGATGCCGCAGTCGATGATGATATGCCGATACTCGGCGAAATCATTGGCCTTCTCGGCCGCGACATAGCGGTTGTGTACCTCGTCGTACTTGGCCTGCTCGCGCAGGACGTTGGGGTTCGTCGCGCGGAACTGCGCCTCGTCGAAGCTGTCGCCGAAACGCTTGCGGCCCTTTGCCACTTCCTTGTTGATCTTTTCCTCTATCTTGCCGAGATAGTCCTCGATGAGGACGTCGGCGCGGTAGCGCTTTTTGGAGTCCTTGTTGTCGATGAGCGGGTCGTTGAATGCGCCCACGTGGCCCGAAGCCTCCCAAATCTTGGGATGCATAAATATGCAGGAATCGATGCCCACGATGTTTTCATTCAGGCGCGTCATGGCGTTCCACCAATACTGCTTGATATTGTTCTTGAGCTCCACGCCCATCTGTCCGTAGTCATACACTGCGGCAAGTCCGTCATAAATCTCGCTGGAGGGGAAAATAAATCCGTACTCCTTGCAATGGGCGATAAGTACCTTGAAAAGTTCTTCCTGTGTCATGTCGAAATGTGTTTATCGTACAAAAGTAATCATTTCATTTTAAATATGTCCGGAAATGCGGACCTAACCCGACGATTTGCAATCTCCCGCAGCGGCAGCATGACGAAATCGCGCTGCGTCATAAGCGGGTGCGGCACCTGCAGGCGCGGATGGCCGATGACGTGCGTGCCGAAGAAAAGGATGTCGATGTCGATGGGACGCGGGTGATATATGCGCCTGCCCGCAGCGTCGAACTCGACGTTCTCCTCGCGGCCCAGGCGGCGCTCGATGTCCTTGACGGCGTCAAGGACCTCCAGCGCCTGCGCCTCCGCGCTGCAACGCTTGCGCGGCAGCGCGTACATCACGGCGCAATTGAGGAAAACGTCCGAGTCAAAACCCCAGGACGGAGTCTCGATGAAGCTTGAAATCCGTTCATAGTGCCTTCCGAAGGCTTTGTCCAGGAGCGCCAGCGCCGCCTCCATGTTGGCGCGCCGGTCACCCATGTTGGAGCCGAGGGAAAGGTAGAGATGGATCATTGCTGTACTCCGGACTCGTCGTCGTCAAAATCGATGTCGTAGCCGAGGATGACGCGGGCCTCGTCGGAGAGCATGCTCTGGTCCCAGGCAGGCTCGAAGACGAGTTCGATTTCGCATCCGGTAACGCCGGGGACATCTTCCACGCCTTGCTTCACGTCCATCATGACCTCGTCGGCCATAGGGCAGTTGGGGGCGGTGAAAGTCATCTTTATGTAGACTTCGCGGGACTTGCGTATGTTCAGCTCATAAATCAGTCCCAGGTCATAGATATTGACAGGGATTTCGGGGTCATAGACCTGCTTCAAGGCTAGTATGACCTTCTCGTACAAGGGGGCTATCTCCTTGATATCTTCAGCGGTAAGGACTTCTTCCTCAGGCTTTTCCTTTTTTTCGAACAGTCCCATGGCAGTTCAGAGGTTGGATTCGGCGGCCCTTCTGATAGTCTGTATCATCGACACGAGGCCGTTCGCGCGTGTCGGTGACAGGTTTTCCTTGAGTCCGATGCGCTCGAGGAAAGAGAAATCGTCTCCGGCGATCTCCTCCGGAGTCCGGCCGGAATATACGCTGATGAGCAGCGAGATGATGCCCTTTGTGATGATGGCGTCGCTGTCGGCGGAGAAGTACAGTCTCCCCTCCTCCATGCTCCAGTCGAGCCAGACCCGAGACTGGCACCCCTTGATGAGCCTGTCGTCGGTCTTCTTTTCCTCCGGATAGGAAGAAAGGTTCTTGCCAAGCTCGATCAGGTACTCGTATTTGTCGAGCCACTCGTCGTACATCGAGAAATCGTCGACGATTTCCTCCTGCACTTCCTTCAATGTCTTTTCCATCATTTTCATACAAGCATCGATATCGCCCGCCTGAGCGATTTAATGAAATATTCCGCCTCCTCCAGCGTGTTGTAAGGCGCGAACGAGGCGCGAAGCATGCCCGTCACGCCGTAGCGGTCCATCAGCGGCTCCGCACACATCTGCCCGGAACGCACCGCCACTCCCATCTTGTCCAGAAGCAGCGCCAAATCCTCGTGGTGCGCTCCCTTTACGGTGAAGGAGAAAAGGGGAATCTTGTCGGATGTTCCACGAGGAACACCGAAAAGCCTTATCCTGCCGTCAGAGAGAAGGGCGTCCAGGACATAGTCCCTTACCTTAAAGGAATAATCTTCCAACTCCTTGTCCCTCAGCGCTTCATCCATCTCGAGGGCGGGCTTGAGCGTCGGGGTGCCGGCGAGATTCTGGGTGCCGGCTTCGTATTTACCGGGAAGAGGGGCATATGTCGTGCCGGAGAACTTCACGGTCGCGATCATCTCGCCTCCGCCCATGTACGGGGGCATCTGCTCAAGCAGTTCACGGCGGCCGTACAGCACCCCGGTACCCGGTGCCGCATAAACCTTGTGGCCGGAGAAAGCATAGAAGTCGCAACCCAGGTCACGGACGTCGGCCCCGGTGTGGACGACACCCTGGGCACCGTCCACCAGAACATAGCAACCCTTTGAATGACAAATATTTACTATCTCCTTGACGGGATTGATTATACCAAGGACATTGGATATTTGCGCAACGCAGCACAGGCGGGTACGCTCCGTCAGCAGGCCTTCAAGCAAGTCGATCCTGAGATATCCGTCTTCGTCCAGCGGGAGGACCTTGAGGACCGCTCCCTTGCGCCCGCACATCATCTGCCATGGGACGATGTTAGAATGATGCTCCGCCTCGGTGACGATGATCTCGTCTCCCGGACGGATGAAAGCCTCCCCGAAACAGAAAGCGACGAGGTTGATGGAAGCGGTAGCGCCAGATGTGAAGATTATCTCCTCGCGGCTCCCGGCATTGAGGAACGCCCGCACCGCGTCGCGGGCGGACTCGTACTCCTCCGTGGCCTCCGCCGCAATCTTGTGGACGGCCCGGTGAAGGTTGGCGTTGTGACGGACAGTGAGGTCCGTCCACTTGTCTATGACACTGGACGGACGCTGGATGGTGGCCGCGTTGTCCAGATAGACAAGTGGCTTGCCATACACCGTTCCGGACAGTCCCGGGAACTGTTTCCTGACTTCTTCAACCGTCATATTCAAACTTATAAGTTTGCAAATTTAAGAAAATCTAATAAATTTGCGAATGCCAAATTCATGCGCAATGATCGAATATATTTCCGGTAACATCGCCGATCTCTCCCCTACCCGCATCGTGATTGACAACCACGGCATGGGATACGGACTCGAGATTTCCCTGCAGACCTACGAAGCCTTGAGAAACAGCAAGGAGGCGAAAGTGTATGCGCTCACGACCGTCAACCAGAGGGATGCCACCGAGGTAATGTACGGTTTTGCCACTAAGGACGAGCGCGACCTGTTCGAACTGATAATCGGAATCTCCGGCATCGGCGCAGCATCGGCAAGGATGATCCTCTCGGCGATGACGGCCGACGAGTTCAGGGAGGCCATCATTTCGGAGAACATCAACAAGATCAAATCCATCAAGGGCATCGGGCTCAAGAGCGCCCAGAGAATGATACTGGAACTCAAGGACAAGATCGTAAAGGGAGAAGGCGCAAGCTCTGGAGTCATCTTCCAGGCGGACAATAACGCCGACATAGAAGAAGCCACCAGCGCATTGATGATGCTCGGATTCTCAAAACCCAACGTCAACAAGGCCATTCAGGCTGTCCTGAAAAAGAACCCGAACGCCAGGGTCGAGGAAATCATCAAGGCTTCGCTTAAGATGCTTTAGCGGAAATTTGTTCCACGTGGAACAATTATCTTCCGAAATACACCAATAAAACAGAAATATCGGCCGGAGATACTCCGGAAATACGCGACGCCTGGGCTATCGTAGCCGGGGCGTATTTTTTAAGTTTCTGACGGCATTCGATAGTGAGCCCTGAAACCTTGTCAAAATCAAATCCTTCAGGAATACGCAGGTCTTCCAGCCTCATAATCTTGTCCGCTATCCTCTGCTCCCGCTCGATATATCCCTGATACTTGATGGATATCTCCACGGAATCGGAGATTTCATTCCTGTAATTGGACTTAATCCTGTCCTGGTTCTGCCCGTCAGGCAAGACAGGATTGTCCGGCACTCCCCCATCGAAAGGCTTGAATGAAATGTCCAGGCCGGAACGCGAAACGACCCTTTCGGGCACGGCGTCCAACAAGTCGGACAGCGTAACTTCAGGCCGCGAAGCCAGGTCCGAAACTTTCTTCGAATCCGAAATGGCAGCGGATCCGACGCTTTCCAGATAAGGATTGACTTGCTCCCTGGTAAGGTTCGTAGAGTCACAGAATTCGCGGAGACGGGACACGTCCTCATACTTTTTCTGAGTATAGGAATACCTGAATTCGTCAGCCAGACCGATTTCGTGGGAAAGCCCGGTCAGACGGAGGTCGGCATTGTCCTGCCTCAGGAGTATCCTGTATTCAGCGCGCGAAGTGAACATCCTGTAAGGCTCGTCCACGCCCTTCGTAACGAGATCGTCGATGAGGACTCCTATATAGGACTCGTCCCGCCTGAGGACGAATGGATCCCTCCCTGAGCACTTCAGATGTGCATTTATGCCTGCCATTATACCCTGGGCCGCAGCCTCCTCGTAGCCGGTCGTACCGTTGACCTGGCCGGCAAGGAAGAGGTTCTCTATGACCTTGGACTCCAACGAAGACTTCAGCAGGGTCGGGTCGAAATAGTCGTATTCAACCGCGTATGCAGGCCGGAATATCCTGACATTCTCCAGTCCAGGAATGGCATGGAGCGCATCGAGCTGGGTCTTCAACGGAAGTGAGGATGAAAAGCCCTGGAGATAGTACTCGTTCGTTCCCCTACCCTCCGGTTCCAGGAAAAGCTGATGGGAATCCTTGTCGGAAAATACCCGGAGTTTGTCCTCGATGCTGGGACAATACCTAGGTCCCCTTCCGTGGATCATCCCCGTGAACAGAGGAGATTCGTCGAAACCGGAACGGAGGATGTCGTGAACCTCTCCGTTGGTATGAAGGATATAGCAGGGCATCTGGGGAGTTCCGTTCTGCGCGGAAGACAGATACGGAAGATAAGAGAATTTCTCCGGACAGGCATCTCCGACCTGTAGGGGCAAGGATGATGTGTCTACGGAAGAAATGTCTATCCTAGGAGGCGTGCCGGTCTTCATTCTTTCGGTCGACAATCCCATCGAGACGAGCTGTTCGGTCAGCCCGTGCGAAGAAAGCTCTCCGATGCGTCCGCCCTCGAACTGGGTGCGTCCGATGAAAAGACGGCCGTTCAGGAAGGTTCCGGCGGTCAGGATAACCGTCCGAGACTTGAAAATCGCCCCTGTAGTCGTACAGACTCCTGCGATTTTTGAATTCTCAAAGAGGAAAGAAGTCGCAGAATCAATGTAAATATCTAATTTACAGTTACTTTCAAGGATTTTACGCCAGTACAGGGAAAAGAGGATTTTATCACACTGCGCACGGGGGCTCCACATGGCCGGACCCTTTGATTTATTGAGCATCCTGAACTGCAAAGTACATGCATCAGTGACTATTCCGGTATACCCTCCGAGTGCATCTATCTCTCTGACAATCTGTCCTTTAGCTATTCCGCCAACAGCAGGATTGCAGGACATTTTGGCGAAGCCGAGCATGTCCATGGAGACTAGAAGGACCTTCGATCCCATCTTCGAAGCGGCCATTGCGGCTTCACAGCCGGCATGCCCGCCGCCGACAACTATGACATCATAAATATCCTGCATATTTATGCGAGAATGGATTTGCGGAGAGACAGGTAATAATCCTCCTTTTCCCTCATGACCTTCTGCTCTTCCTCCGTGTGGTCGTCATATCCGATCAGGTGGAGAAGGCCGTGCACCATGACACGGTTCAGTTCGTCTTCGAACTCCGTCCCGTAGTAAAGCGCATTCTCGCGGACGGAATCGACGCTGATGAACAGGTCACCGGATAATTTGTCCCCTTCGCAATAATCGAAGGTGATGATGTCCGTGAAATAGTCGTGCTGGAGATAACGCATGTTGACGTCGAGGATATAGTTGTCCGAACAGAAAATGATGGAGATATCCCCTATCCTGCGGATTTCGCTCCCCGCGACCATCCTGAGCCAGCGGTTGTTCAATGTCCTGCCCTTGAAAACGAAACCGGTATCTTCTTTGTAGTAAGAGATCATAGACAAAACGTGATTTGATACAAATCTACAACTATTATCTTTAAAAATTGGAATTGAAAATAATTATTTATATCTTTGGAACGTAAATCGACAATTTTAAAAACGTTTATATGGAAGTCAAGAAATCACCCAAGGCCAGCCTCGAGAACAAAAGGCTGCTCTTTGCAGAGATTGGTTTCATCGTATCGCTGCTTGTAGTCTGGGGTGCCTTCTCGTACACGAGCAGGGAGAAAAAGACTGCATTGTTCGATGATGTCAATCAGGAACTGATTGAGGAAGAGATTATTCCTATTACCCAGGAGACCCCTCCCCCGCCGCCGGAGACCCCTAAGATCCCCGTCCTTTCGGACCAGATCGACATTGTCGATGACGACATCAAGCTCGAGGACAACATGATGCTCAACCTTGAGGATGACGCCAACCTCGGTGTTGAGATCCAGGACTACGTCGAAGCCGTCGAAGAGGAGGAAGTGGAAGAGGAAGCCATCCCGTTCCAGCTCGTAGAGGAGAAGCCTACCTTCCAGGGTGGCGATGCCAACGAGTTCTCGAAATGGGTGAACGCCCACCTTTCCTATCCTGAGATTGCCAAGGAGAACGGTGTGCAGGGCCGCGTGACTCTCCAGTTCACCGTCAATCCCGACGGATCCGTCTCCAACGTGAAGGTTCTCCGCGGTGTCGACTCCTCGCTTGACAAGGAAGCTGTACGCGTCGTTTCCAGCTCCCCGAAGTGGAAGCCCGGAAAGCAGAGGGACCGTGCCGTTAAGGTTACCTACACCTTCCCTGTGATTTTCCAGCTGAGATAACGAACACGGAAAAGTATCATAAAGGCTGTCCTTCGGGATGGCCTTTTTTCAGTTGAAGATGAAGAAGGAAGAAAAGAACATAGAAGGAAGCGGTAAGGCCGTATTCGTCGGCATAGTCAGGCAGAACGAAGACGAAAGAAGGGTAGGGGAGTACCTGGATGAACTGGAGTTCCTGGCCGAAACGGCAGGAGCCGAAGGCGACAGGAAGTTCGTCCAGAAGCTGGATAAACCCGAGAAATCCACGTACATCCGCAGCGGAAAACTCGAGGAGATTGCTGCATACTGTGAAGAGAACAATATCGAATATGTCATATTCGACGATGAACTCACAGGCATGCAACAGCGTAATATCGAGAAGGTTATCAAGTGCTCGCACGTCATTGACCGGACAAGCCTCATACTTGAGATATTCGCCCAGAGAGCGCAGACCTCGTACGCCAAAATGCAGGTGGAACTGGCCCAGTACAACTATATGCTCCCGAGACTTGCCGGCATGTGGACCCACCTCGAAAGGCAGAGGGGAGGCATCGGTACAAGGGGTGGTATGGGTGAGACCCAGATAGAGATCGACCGCCGTATAGTCAAGGAAAGGATTGCCCGCCTGAAGGAACAGCTGAAGAAAGTCGACCGCCAGATGGCAACGCAGCGCGGAAACAGGGGAAGGATGGTACGCCTGGCCCTGGTAGGATACACCAACGTCGGAAAGAGCACTTTGATGAACCTCCTGGCAAAGTCCGACGTCTTTGCCGAAAACAAACTGTTCGCCACGCTGGATACTACGGTCAGGAAGGTCGTAATAGAGAACGTACCGTTCCTTCTGAGCGATACCGTAGGATTCATCCGCAAACTGCCTACGCAATTGATAGAGGCCTTCAAAAGCACCCTGGACGAGGTGCGCGAAGCCGATATCCTCGTCCACGTGGTGGACATATCACACAGCGACTTCGAAGAGCAGATGCAGGTAGTGGAAAGGACCTTGCAGGAAATAGGTGCGGGAAATAAACCCATCTATGTGGTATTCAATAAGATAGACGCCTACACCTATGAAGAGTACGACGAATTCTCACTGGAGCCGAAGGACAAGCGGAACCAGACCCTGGACGAACTCAAGAACCTGTGGATAGCGGATGAAAAGAGTCCGTGCATCTTCATTTCCGCGAAGGAGAAGATAAACATAGAAAAACTCCGCAACGACCTTTACAAGATGGTTGCGGAGATCCATGCGGGAAGGTATCCCTTCAACAATTTCCTCTGGTAGGAACCGTCATTCCATAGTAAGGATCAGTTCTCCTTCAGAAAGCCCGTCTGCGGTACATGCAAGGCGGACAGAGCCGTCCGTATGCCTTGACTGGACCAATATCTGAGCAAGGCCGTTAAAGGCCGGGAAAGAGAAAGACTTACAGTCCTTTTCGGTGGGATGGTCGATTTCGTGGCAGGAAGGGTCGCCGTTACCGGCTCCGATGATGGATGCATCTCCGGCCAGGCTGAAAGACAGTCCCGGGCAGGCATCGGGAACTACACGGCCCTTTGCATCAAGGACTTCTATCGTGACGATGGCGACATCCCGCCCGTCCGCATTCAGGACGGTACGGTCGGCAGTCAGGCGCAGGGCAACCGGTGCACCGGTCGTTTCAATGGTCTGTGTCAATATCTTACGGCCATTCTTGTAACCGTTTGCCACTATTTTTCCGGGTTTGTAAACGGCACTCCACTTCAGGTGGCCGTTGACGGGCATATTCTGGCGGCCGAGACGCTTGCCGTTAACGGTGAGATCCACCTCGTCACAGTTGCTGTAAGCCCATATATCAACTGTCTCGCCTTCATGTCCCTGCAGATTCCAATGGGGGAAGACATGAAGGACAGGTTCGTCAGTCCACCATGATTTGAGATACCATGCCTCATCCTTCCAGAAACCACAGTAATCCAGTATTCCGAACTCGGAATTGACAGCAGGATAACTCAGCGGGTTGGGTTCTCCACGGTAGTCGAATCCAGTCCAATAGAAAATGCCGGCAGCCCATTCATTATCGGAATAGAACTTCCAGCCGCGCTCTATCACATTCTCATAAGAATTACCACCCCTGCGACGCTCCCCGCTACGGTTGATGGAAGCCATGTGTCCCCTGTCGGAAGGATCGTTGAAATAGACTCCGCGGGTACCGCATCCCGTCGTCTCCTCAGTGCCTACGACCCTCCATTCAGGGTGCTCAATACGACGGTTTTCAACATCATTCTGATGGATATAATTGTATCCGACTACATCGGTGGCGGTAACGAGTGTCTTTCCGCCGGCATTCGCGACCGTGGAAGGACGGGTAGGATCGAACAGGCGGGTGTATTCACGCATGGAAGCGGCTACACGAATGCCTTGCTCATTGTTTTCAAGTCCCCATTCCTCGTTTCCATCGCTCCAAAGGATGACGGAAGGATGGTTGCGGTCGCGCTTGATCATGCGCTCCAACAACCTGATATGTTCCTCGTTTATGCCCATCAGGCGGTTCTCGTCGATGACGAGCATACCAAGCCTGTCGCAGATGTCAAGGAGCAGGGGAGTCATGGGATTGTGCGAGGAACGATAGGCATTGCATCCGAATTCCTGAAGCCTGCGTATCCTCCACTCAAGCACAGCCTCGGGTATGGCAGCACCAACTCCGGCATGGTCCTGGTGCATGTTTACTCCCTTGAGTTCGAGAGCTTTACCATTAAGGATAAAACCCTTGTCGGCATCGAAAGCTATGTCGCGGATACCGGTAACAGTCTCATAGGTATCCATTATCTTCCCGTCCACTGAAACGGTTGTCTCCACCGTATAGAGATAGGGATCGTCAGGACTCCATAACCTGGGATCCTGCAATACGACCGACTGGTTGACCTTCAGTGTCTCCTTTGCTTTCAATGATATGCGCTTTCCTTCAATCCTTCCTGCCTCACGCCCTCCGGCATCAAGGATACGGTGGCTCACAACGGCTTCCTTCGGTTCCACCATATCATTGGAAACTTCGGTTTCGACATGGAGGACGGCAGAAGAATACGGGGCTGACAGATCCGAATGGACGAAAGTACCGAACGGAGCCACATGGACCGGTCCAGTCTTTACAAGCCATACGTCGCGGTAAATGCCTGCTCCCTCATAGAACCATCCTTCCTCGAATGTAGCATCCGCCCTTACGCATATGAGATTCTCTCCCCCATAATTGATATAGTCAGTTATATCATAGACCTGAGTGACATATCCACTCTCTTCCGTTCCCATGTAAAATCCGTTGAACCAGACGATTGCATTGCGGAAGATACCGTCGAAACGGAGACTGACACTCTTTCCGAGATCCTCTTCACCTATGGTAAGGGTCTTCCGATACCACCCTACGCTGGTCTCAGGATATTTGTAGCCGACCGTCTTGTATCCGTGGGAATGGCTGGCTTCAGGAGCATAGGGGAGAGTAGTCACCCAGTCGTGCGGAAGGTTGACGCTCGTCCATAGAGAATCGCTGAACTTGAAAGAATAAGGTCCCGTATTGTGGATAGAATTGGCCTTCGTATAATAGTTGAAATACTCAGTACCAGCTCCGAAATCCTTTACAGGATCACCGGCATAGCCGAGTGAGAACTTCCAGTCTTCACCGATCAGAACGGTTTCACGGGACTGCTGGGCATAAACCGTCGTCAGCAAAAAGAATAAGAATGTGAGCAAAAGAGACTTTCTCATAATTGGAATTATATGGTTTTCAACAAATTTACAGAGTATGGAGTGCCAATTCAAATACTATTATGTCTTTTTCCAGTGAAATGTTGAATGAATAATAAGACCGGCTCATATCCTGAGGATACAAGCCGGTCTTATTATCAATTATTTACGTACTTAATCCGAGAACTTCGCCTTGAGGAATTCGCGGTTAAGGCGCGCGATGTGAGATACGGAGATGCCCTTCGGGCACTCCATCTCACAGGCGCGCGTGTTCGTACAGTTGCCGAATCCGAGTTCGTCCATCTTGGCAACCATTGCCTTGACCCTTCTCTTGGCCTCAGGACGTCCCTGGGGCAGGAGGGCGAGCGAACTCACGCGGGCAGCAACGAACAGCATCGCAGAACCGTTCTTGCAGGTGGCAACGCAGGCGCCGCAACCTACGCAGGCGGCCGCATCCATACTCTCCTCAGCCTTGTCGTGAGGAATGAGGATATTGTTGGCATCCTGTGCGGAACCGGTACGGACGGAGATGAAGCCGCCGGCCTGGAGAATCTTGTCGAATGCACCCCTGTCGACCACGAGGTCCTTGATGACGGGGAAGGCAGCACTGCGCCAGGGCTCCACGGTAATGGTAGCGCCGTTCTTGAAATGACGCATGAAAAGCTGGCAGGTGGTGACGTGATCGTCCGGACCGTGTGCACGTCCGTCAATATAGAGCGAGCAGGCACCGCAGATACCCTCGCGGCAGTCGTGGTCGAAGGAGACCGGACCGCTGCTCTTGCATCCGCGCTCTACCGCCACGGGGTCACAACCCTCGCGGATAAGCTGCTCATTGAGAATATCAAGCATCTCGAGGAAGGATGCATCTTCCTCAATACCAGAAATATGATAAGTCTCGAAATGTCCTTTTTCCCTGGCGTTCTTCTGGCGCCATATTTTTAAGTTGAATTCCATCTTAATTAGTCTTTATAGTTTCTGGTGACAACCTTGATATTCTCGTATACGAGAGGTTCCTTGTGGAGTTCGGGCTCCACGCCTTCTCCCTTGTACTCCCAAGCGGCCACATACATGAAGTTGGCGTCGTCGCGCTTGGCCTCGCCTTCGTCGGTCTGGCTCTCCACGCGGAAATGACCTCCGCAGGACTCCTTTCGGTTGAGGGCGTCGTAGGCCATGAGCGTGCCGATCTCGAAGAAATCCTCGAGGCGGAGGGCCTTCTCAAGCTCCTGGTTGAACTCATACTGGGTTCCGGGAACCTTGACGTTGGCATAGAACTCCTTGCGCAGCTCGGCGATCTCCTTGATGGCCTTCTTCAGGCCGGCCTCGTCGCGGGCCATGCCGACGTAGTCCCACATGATGTTTCCGAGCTTCTTGTGCAGGGAATCCACGGTCATCTTGCCGTTGATGGCGAAGAGCCTGTCGATACGCTCCTGGACAGCCTTCTCGGCAGCATCGAACTCAGGACGGGAAATGTCGGTCTTGGGCTCCAGGAACTTCTTGGAGAGATACTCTCCAATAGTGACGGGGATCACGAAGTAACCGTCGGCCAGACCCTGCATGAGTGCAGAAGCGCCGAGGCGGTTTCCGCCGTGGTCGGAGAAGTTGGCCTCACCTATGGCATAAAGGCCGGGAACGGTGGTCTGGAGATCATAGTCGACCCAGATACCTCCCATGGTATAGTGGATGGCCGGATAAATCATCATAGGCTCCTCCCAAGGAGAAGTGGCAGTGATCTTCTCATACATTTCGAAAAGATTGCCGTATCTCTCCGCAACCCTCTGATGTCCAAGGCGCTGGATAGCTTCGGAGAAATCGAGGAAGACGGCCTTGCCTGTCTCGTTCACGCCATAGCCGGCATCGCAGCGCTCCTTCGCGGCGCGGGAAGCCACGTCGCGGGGAACGAGGTTTCCGAAAGCAGGATACCTGCGCTCGAGATAGTAGTCGCGGTCCTCTTCGGGAATCTGCGAAGGCTTGATCTCGTGGGCGCGGATCTTCTTGACATCCTCGAGTTTCTTGGGAACCCAGATGCGGCCGTCGTTGCGGAGCGACTCCGACATGAGGGTGAGCTTGCACTGCTGCTCGCCGTGGACGGGAATGCAGGTAGGATGGATCTGAGCGAAGCAGGGATTGGCGAAGAATGCACCCCTCTTATAGCACTGGAGGGCGGCGGAGCCGTTGGAATTCATTGCATTGGTGGAAAGAAAATAGGTATTTCCATATCCTCCGGTAGCGATGATAACGGCGTGTGCGCCGAAGCGCTCGAGCTTGCCGGTGACGAGGTTGCGGGCGATGATACCCTTGGCTTCACCGTTGACCAGCACGAGGTCGAGCATCTCGTGGCGGGGATAACTCTTGACGGTGCCTGCAGCGATCTGGCGGTTCAGGGCGGCATATGCGCCGAGAAGCAGCTGCTGGCCGGTCTGACCCCTTGCATAGAAGGTACGGCTCACCTGGACGCCGCCGAAGGAACGGTTGGCAAGGTAGCCGCCGTACTCACGGGCAAAAGGAATTCCCTGTGCAACGCACTGGTCGATGATGGCCGCACTGACCTCGGCAAGACGGTAGACGTTTGCCTCGCGGGCGCGGTAATCTCCACCTTTGATGGTATCGTAGAAAAGGCGGTAGATGGAGTCGTTGTCATTCTGGTAATTCTTTGCGGCGTTGATACCACCCTGGGCGGCGATGGAGTGCGCGCGGCGGGGGGAGTCGCTGATGCAGAATACCTTGACATTGTACCCGAGTTCACCGAGGGAAGCGGCTGCTGAAGCGCCTCCGAGACCGGTACCAACTACGATGATCTCGAGCTTTCTCTTATTGTTGGGACTGACAAGATGAATTTCTGACTTGCGCTTCGTCCATTTCTCGGCAAGCGGTCCGTCAGGAATTTTGGAGATTAATTTATCGGCCATTGTATTGTAGTTATTGTTAGAAATTCCAATTCATCCGCAATTTTAGTCATTTTTAACGAAAATACCTATTCAACTGCCTGAATTATTGAATAAAGGAAGCAAACTCGTTCAAATATGCTTCAAAATAATCATTGCAGAATGAGGTATAGCCGTCCTTGAATTCCTTAGTGCCGATGGAGCCCGAAGTCCACCTGCCATAAAGGTCCTGCCACCCGCTCTCCAGCCTGGACTCCACCACGAGACAGCTGTGCAGCAGGTCGAGCACGTTGTTCAGGTCGAGATAGGAGGAGCCGTTGCTGAGTTTGAAGCGGAAAACAGCGTTGTCCTTCACCTTCAGCGCTATCTCGTTCATCCAGGCATTGCGCGAAGAGGAAGATGCCTTCATGAAGGAAGGGATAATGTCGGAATCTCCCACCAGAAGCGGTACCGTGACAGTGCTGCAGGGATATCCCAGGGTGGTCCACATGATGGTATGGAGAGGATCCCCACCTGCCTTCACTCCTTCGAAAACTATTGATGCAGAAGTACTTCTCCGAGGAATAAAATCCTGGTCCACGACTGTTCCGTTGAAACCGGAATCCTTCTTAAGGGTATGGAAACCGTTGAGCCAGTCAATCCCTGTCATCGTGCTGCGGTAGGAGCGGGAGAAACCGTAAAGGAGGTCGTGCGGACCGATTTCCATCACTCCTCCTTCCGCCTCGGCCGCCATTTCCTTCATTATGTCGGAGGCGGTCAGCCAGCGCTCGTATCCCTTGTAATCCTCCGGCCTTCCGGATTCGGAGAAATTGGTGACGACGCGGTACCCTTCAGGGATTTCGTTCACATCATATTTCACCCATCCGTCGTTGTCCACTTCATAGTAGGCCGCGCCCCCGGAAGCGTCGATGACGCCGAAATTGGCCTCAACGCCCCTGGGCTTCGAAATATTGTCAAGGAAACTTTCGAAATCCTTCACGGTGGCGCAGACGCCAAGGGCGCGGAACATCAGGCTGCCCTCGCGGTCCATCATCGACTCTGGAACATCGTCGTCCTTGAGATTGTAGGAGGCGGTGTTCATTATGCAGAAGCCTGCGGTGTTGGTGCCGGCCCAAACCTCACCGCCCTCCGAATCGGAATTGACAAGGCCGATGAAATTGTAGATAGCTCCAGTGAAGTATTCCATGCGGTTCTCGATGTGGTCAGTATCACGGTTCTTGAGCATCAGGGGCTTTCCGCTCGCGGTCTTGCGCGCGGAGATGATTACCGTGGTGCAGGCAGACGCCGCGATATGGAAGCACATTCCCGCAATTATGAGGACAATAAAATATAACTTTCTCATTTCCTTTTATTTGTCAAAAGAGGCTTCCGCTTTCCTCGGCCCTTCCCTCCAGTCCGAGATGCTTGTATGCCAGCTCCGTGGCGACGCGGCCGCGCGGAGTCCTTATTATGAATCCTTCCTTGATGAGGAAAGGCTCGTACACTTCCTCGAGCGTCCCCTGGTCCTCGCTGATGGCCGTGGCGATGGTGCCAGCACCGACAGGTCCGCCCTTGAAGGTGGTGATGATGGTCTTGAGGATCTTGTGGTCGATGGAATCAAGTCCGAGGGTATCTATCTTGAGTTTGTCAAGGGCATACTTGGCTATCTGCAGGTCTATGTGCCCGTCGCCCATCACCTGGGCGAAGTCGCGGACGCGCTTGAGAAGGGCGTTCGCGATGCGCGGGGTGCCGCGGCTGCGCATGGCTATCTCGCGCGCAGCCTGCTGCTCAATACCCACCTTCAGTATGAATGCGCTGCGTTTGACTATCTTCACAAGTTCCTCGGTATCATAATACTCTAAAGGACACGTAATGCCGAAGCGCTCGCGCAGCGGCGCAGTCAGCAGGCCGCTGCGGGTCGTAGCACCGACGAGAGTGAAGCGGTTGAGAGTGATGCGCACCGACCTCGCTCCGGGGCCCTTGTCAATCATTATGTCTATGACGTAATCCTCCATCGCGGAGTATAGATATTCCTCGACCTCGGGGGAGAGGCGGTGGATCTCGTCAATGAAAAGCACGTCGCCCTCCTCGAGCGAAGTAAGGAGTCCGGCCAGGTCGCCCGGCTTGTCCAGCACGGGACCGGAAGTTATCTTCATGTTTACCCCCATCTCGTTGGCGATGATATGCGCAAGGGTGGTCTTTCCAAGACCTGGAGGACCATGGAAAAGCGTGTGGTCCAGGGCCTCGCCGCGCATCTTTGCCGCCTGTATATATATCTTCAGGTTGGACACGATTTCCCTCTGGCCGGTGAAATCTTCCAGCTCCTGCGGCCTGATTATTCCGTCTAATTCCTTATCTTTGCTGTCGTTTGTATTCCGGGGGTCGAAGTCGGTCATAAGCGTCGATCTTTTACAAATACAAATATAGTTTTTTATTTTTATAATCTGATGGTATTGATATAGCTGTTGAATTGTTGAAAACTCCTGTGAAAGGATTATATATCAATTGCTTGCATGCCATTAAAAACTGTTGGGAAACTGTTGCGGGAGTTGTGTCCCGCATGTTGAAAAGACATGTCCTTCCGAAGTTGACAATACGGCATCCGTTTATCAACACGGTTTTCAACCGTTTCTCAACAGGTTTAGAAAGGGAATGTTGATAAGTTCAACCTCCACGTCCATTCTCCGCGAAAGGCTTTCGGAGAAGCGCGACGCTTACTGTTCCGGACTGTTCCTCTCAGCCCGCTGGTTCGTATTGTCCCAATCGGTGGATTCCGGCACCCATATAGTCGTCCTGCCGAACAAGGAGGCGGCGGAATACTGTTCCGCAGATCTCTATAACCTTGTTGAGGGAGACCGTATATTCTATATGCCCTCTTCCGGAAAGGGAATAGAAAGAAGCAATTACAAGTCCTCCCTGGGAGTCCAGAGGACTGCCGCGGTAGGACAGCTGCTCTCGAAGGCCGGCGGACTCAATATATTCGTAACTTTCCCCGAAGCGCTCGAGGAGATGATCCCGGATCCCGGCAGCATAAAATCCTCCATCTTCACCCTTAAACCGGGCGACGACATCAATTACGAGGAACTCAAGGAAAAACTCGCTGCGGGCGGGTTCGAGAAAGTTGATTTCGTCTCCGCTCCCGGGCATTTCGCTTTCAGGGGTTCCGTTGTGGACATATTCTCATATTCATCCTCCGACCCTTACCGCCTTTCTTTCTGGGGCGACGAGATAGAGGAGATACATACCTTCGACTGCAATACACAGCTCTCGAAGGAGAAAGTGGATTCGGTCGATATTATCTCGTCGGTCGTTTCGGAAGGGGAGGGGGAGTCCCTGGTGGAGATTTCCTCCGTCTTTCCTGCTGACTCGGTGCTCTGGCTGGATTCGTCGGACATGTATTCCCACAGGGATTTCTTCGCAGGCCTGAAGCGTTTCCAAAAGGTTTACATCGATTCCCCGATGTCATATGCAGGGGATGATAAAATCATTTTCTCAATATCGCCCCAGCCGGTTTTCAACAAGAATTTCGAGATCCTTACCGCGGACATACGCTCGAAGATAGAGAGCAGGTACAAGGTATTCATTTACGGTGAGAAGGAATCCCAGCTGGAACGCCTGCGCTCCATCCTCCTGCAGAACGGAGGCATCGTCCCGCAGTTCGTAAGCGGGAAGAACATCCACAACGGATTCATCGATGCTGAGAACAAGGTATGCTGCTATTCCGACCACGAGATATTCGACCGTTTCCACAGGGTGAGCCTGAGACGCACCGTAGATAAGAGCGAACAACTGACCCTCAATGACTTGAGTGCTTTCAATGTAGGTGACTACATAGTGCATATAGACCACGGAGTCGGTATTTTCGGCGGACTCGTGCGCATGAGGGACGATATGGGAAGGGTGAAGGAAGTGGTAAAACTCACCTACAAGGACGGCGATGTGGTATTCGTATCCGTCCATGCCCTCAACAAGATATCCCGCTACAAGCCCAGGGAAGGGGAGGCTCCGAGGATCAACAAGCTCGGGTCCCGCAGCTGGCAGACGCTCAAGTCCAACGCCAAGTCCAGGGTCAAGGACATAGCCAAGGACCTCATACAACTGTATGCCAAGCGCAAGGCTTCGAAGGGCTTCGCTTTCTCCCCGGATTCTTACCTGCAGGAAGAACTTGAGTCGTCATTCATGTATGAGGATACTCCGGACCAGGAACTTGCCACCATCGCCGTCAAGCAGGACATGGAGGATTCGTGTCCCATGGACAGGCTTGTGTGCGGCGACGTAGGTTTCGGCAAGACGGAGATAGCCATACGCGCTGCCTTCAAGGCCGTGGCTGACAGCAAACAGGTGGCGGTGCTGGTGCCGACCACCATACTCGCCCTGCAGCATTTCACCACCTTCACCTCGCGCCTGAAGGGACTTCCCTGTACAGTGGATTATGTAAGCCGCCTCCGTACCGCGAAGGAGATAAGGGACATACAGGAAAAGTTGAAGAAAGGACAGATTGACATCCTTATCGGAACGCACAAGATACTCGGCAAAGGCTTTGAATTCAAGGATTTGGGACTCCTTGTAATAGACGAGGAACAGAAGTTCGGCGTGGCGGCGAAGGAAAGGCTCCGCCAGATGAAGATGGCCGTGGACACCCTTACCCTTACTGCCACTCCCATTCCCCGTACCCTTCAGTTCTCGCTTCTGGGAGCCCGCGACCTTTCAATAATCAATACCCCTCCGCCGAACCGCATTCCGGTCCAGACCGAGATAATCCTTTTCGACGAGAAGGAGATAAAGGGCATCATCAATTACGAACTCAACAGGGGAGGGCAGATATTCTTCCTTCACAACAAGGTGGAGGAACTTATCTCCATACATGAGATACTGCACCGCCTGGTGCCGGACATGCGCATCTGCGTGGCGCACGGTCAGATGGAGTCAAAGGAACTTGAGAACCGCATGCTCGATTTCATCAGGGGCGACTACGACATGCTCCTCTGTACCACCATCATCGAGAACGGCCTTGACATTCCGAATGCCAACACCATCATAATAAACCAGGCGCAGAACATAGGCCTGAGCGACCTCCACCAGCTCCGAGGGCGCGTCGGGCGCTCCAACAAACGGGCTTTCTGCTACCTGATAGTTCCTCCCCTGGTGACCATCACCGACGACGCCCGGCGCCGTCTGAAAGCCATCGAGGAGTTCTCCGACCTCGGAAGCGGATTCAACATCGCGATGCAGGACCTCGACATCCGCGGAGCAGGAAACCTGCTCGGCGCGGAGCAGAGCGGGTTCATTATGGACATGGGATATGAAACCTACCAGAAGATACTCGCCGAAGCGATGGAGGAACTGGGTGTGGAGACCGGCATAACCACCAGGAACATGCGCAACACCTTCGTGGAGGACTGCACCATTGAAACGGACCAGCCGGCGATGATTCCGGATGACTTCATAGACATAAATGCGGAGAAGATACGCATATACAAGCAGCTGGATTCCATGCTTTCGGAGAAGGAGATAGACCGTTTCGGCGCGCAGCTGGCGGACCGTTTCGGAAAGCTTCCCGCCGAGGTGGAGAATCTCCTTTACGTCGTGAAGGTGAGGAATCTCGGAGCCTCTCTCGGCTTCGAGAAGATCATCATAAAGAACGGCCTGATGATATATTTCTTCATCTCCAACCCTATGTCCCCATACTACCGCTCCTCCACCTTCACGAAGGTGTTGGAAAGGGTGGGGGAGAATCCCGCATTCAATCTCAAGCAGGTTGAAAACAAGTTGAAAATAGTGATAAGGAACGTGGATTCGATGAAGAAGGCCTATTCACTCCTGTCCAAACTCTCGTAAAAACCGTATCTTTGCATTCCCAAGCACACCGATGCAGAACCTTCTCATAGAAATTGGCAATACCGCCCTCAAGGCCGCGCTTTCCGAAGGGATGACCCTCGGAAAGACCTTCCGTTATCAGGGCGAGAAGAAGACGGAATTCATCCTTTCCCTCATCGAGAGGGAAAAGCCCTCCTGCGTGGCCCTGGCATCCGTCTATGACATTTCGGCCGCGGAGGAGAAGAGGCTCCGCCGGGCATGCCCCGACCTTCTGCTGATGGATCCTTCGCACGGCGAGGTCCTCGGAAGGTACGGCATGCCCGGCCACCTGACCTTCGACCGCGCCGCTGCGCTCATCGGCACCAGGCATCTCTTTAAAGGGAAGGCGTGTACCCTGGTTGATTTCGGCACTACCCTGACCGTCGACTTCCTGGGGGAGGACGGCACATGGCAGGGAGGCAACATCTCCCTGGGATGCCGCACGAGGTTCAAGGCGGTGAGCCGCTATTCCAAGGCCCTTCCGACGGTCAACATACCCGTCAATCCCCCTTCCGTGGGCACTTCCGTGCAGTCTTCCATAGAAGCCGGAGTCATTTCGGGCATAATGTTTGAAATACAGGGATACGCCGATTCAAAACCCGGCAATATCATCGTATTTACGGGCGGAGATGCGAATTATTTTGCAAAAAGGATGAAAAACTCCATCTTTGTAGTTTGTAATTTGGTATTGATCGGTTTGGCTTTAATCACTGACGATTATGTTGAAAGGAAGACTCAGTAAGATACTGGCCGTGTGCTTCTCCCTGCTGGCTGCGGGACTCCCCTCGCATGCCCAGGACGGGGCATATACCGGATTCACCCCTTATTCCATCTTCGGCATAGGGGAAAAATATACCCAGGGTACAGCCTACAACCTCGGAATGGGAGGCGTCGGCATAGCCACCAGGAACAGGCGCTTCATCAATCCCCTCAACCCCGCTGCGGTCACTGCGCGCGACTCCCTGTCCTTCATGGCAGAAATGTCTGTCAGCCAGAATAATACTCTTTTCAAGCAGGGTGACAAGTCCACGGTCAACAATACCTTCAACATCAACAACATCACTCTTTCGGTGCCGCTCAAGTATCCTTATGCGGCGATGTTGGTGGGCATAACCCCGTATTCTTCGACGGGATATCACTATTCCTATATACTCGAGGACCCTTCAATCGTGGGCAATACCGGCAACGCCGAGTATCGTTCCGCCGGCAAGGGCGGTACATACCAGCTCTTCGCCGCTGCCGGCGTCACGCTGTTCAAGCGCCTCTCGCTGGGCGTAGAGGGCCGCACCCTCTTCGGCAACATTGCCAAGGAGAACGTATTCTCATTCGCCAAGTCCGCTTACAGCGACATTAATTCCGGATACAAGCTCGCTCTCCGCGGCCAGTCCCTCAAGGCCGGCCTGCAGTACGAGCAGCCGCTCGGCAGCAGCCTCACCCTCGGCGTCGGGGCCACGTACGAAACCGCCTTCAAACTCAAGGGAACGGTCGAGGACTACAGGATTTCCGTAGGTGCGGCGCAGAACGATACCCTCCGTTTCACCAATACCGACCTTGCAAAGGACGGCGGAGTGAGGATTCCGGAGACCATCGGAGCGGGTATTTCCCTGAGCGGATCTGACAAATGGCACGCTGAAATCAACTATTCGCGTTCCGACTGGACGAAGTCTGGTATGGATGTTGCGAAAGGATTTGCAGTGAAAGGCTCCTCAGCCTTCGATACCAGGGTGTCGCAGGAAATAAGGGCCGGCTTTGAAATAGTTCCGAACAGGAACGACATCAGGTACTACTACAAGAAATGTACTTACCGCGCAGGCGCCTATTACAAGCAGGCGGGCTTCGAGGTGGATGGAGACCAGATAAAGGACATGGGCCTGACGCTGGGAATATCCCTGCCGGTATTCCAGTACTACAATGCAGTTACGTTCGCAGTGGCCCTCGGCCAGCGTTCGTCCGATGTCGGGAACCTGATCAGGGAGAGATACGTGAACTTCACGCTTGGATTCAATTTCCACGACATGTGGTTCCGCAAGTTTACTTACAGGTAGTTTGAAACTAACACCAACAGGATATGAAAAAATTAATTTACGCAATTTTGACCATTGCACTGCTCTTCCCGGGAGCAAGGATGTCGGCACAGGGTAAATACGGCGCCGACAGCGCTGAGTGTATCAAGTACCTCTCCTACTATTCCGAGTACTACAAGCAGAAGAACTATGACGAAGCTCTTCCGAACTGGAGGAAGGCCTATAAACTCTGCCCTCCTACCGCCAGCCAGAACCTGCTCATCCACGGTTCCACCCTTCTCAAGAGAGTGATATCCGCAACGAAGGACGCCGCAGCCCAGAGGGCTGTCGTCGACTCCCTCCTCAACCTTTACGATGTCAGGGCCCAGTATTATCCCAACAACAGGGAGACCGCCCTCAACAACAAGGGTCAGGATATGTACAATTATATCAAGGACAACCCCCAGAGGCTCTATGATACCTATCAGGAGATCATCGGCGAACTGAAGGATGCCACCAAGCCGTCCATCCACCTGTTCAACCTCAACGCCGCCATCGACCTGTTCCAGGCCGGCAAGCTCACCGCCGAGGATGTCATCAACGCATACCAGTCCTCGATGGAGATGCTTAACTCCGCCACCACCGAGAGCGAGGCCGAGGCCGAGCAGCTCGAGAAGGTCAAGACCGACGTAGAGTCCCTCTTCATCACCAGCAAGGTTGCTTCCTGCGACAACCTCATTGCCCTCTTCACTCCCCGCTTCGAGGCCGATCCCAACAATCTCGACCTCGTGAACAACATCGTGAAGATGATGAGCATCACCGACGACTGCACCGGCAACGACCTTTATCTCAATGCCGTCACCAATATGTACAAGCTCGACCCTTCGTACAATTCCGCATACTTCCTCTACAGGCTCAACTCCTCCAGGGGCAATGTGGCCGATGCCGTCAAGTATCTTGAGGAAGCCATCAATTATCCCGAGTCCGACGCTTCCACCGACGGTGAGTACAACTACGAGCTCGCAGTGTTCTGCTCCAAGAACGGCCAGAACGCCAAGGCTTACTCCGCCGCCCAGAAGGCCATCGAACTCAATCCCACCCTCGCCGGAAAGGCCTACTTCCTGATGGGCACCATCTGGGGTTCCACCAGCTGCGGAGGCAACGAGATCGAGCGCAGGGCCCCTTACTGGGTTGCGGTTGACTTCCTGCAGAAGGCCAAGGCTGCCGATCCGTCCCTCACCGACGACGCCAACAAGCTTATCGGCTCCTACTCCGCATACTATCCGCAGACCGCCGAGGCGTTCATGTACGACCTCACCAACGGCCAGTCTTATACCGTCTCCTGCGGCGGCATGAGGGCCACCACGACGGTCAGGACCCAGAAATAGCGTAATCCTTGCCTGGACAGGCACATACCCTTAAGATGATGGCAACCGCGGCTGCGGTTGCTTTCATCTTGTTTTCATGCAAGGGAAAACTCGGGGAAGCGGACGTTCTCGACCTTTCCTCCGTACCGCTTCAGACCATCGACAACATGTTCGCCGTCCAGACGGAGAACGGTGTGGTGCTGATGAGGATGGAGGCGGACCGGATGGAGCGTTACGAGAACGATTCGCTCTCAAGGGAGACTTTTCCCAGGGGTGTCGCCATGTACAGTTATTCGGAAGATGGTCTGCTCGAGACCACCATCTACTCCGACGACGCGCTTCACGAGACAAGGAAGGGCGACGGGGAGGAGACATGGGCTGCATTCGGCAACGTCGTCATCCAGAACGTGATGAAGCACGAAGTGATGGAGACGGACACCCTTTACTGGGACAAGGGCAAGGGAGAGATTTATACGGACTGCTACATACGCATGTATTCTCCCAACGGTTTCATGCAGGGATACGGGATGCGTTCAGACGACCGCGCAAGGAATTCCATCATCCTCCGTCCCTTCAACAGTTTCGGCGTCGTCGTGCAGGACAGCACGGCGGTAATGATTGATTCTGTTAATTTTATCGGCCCTTTTCCTAAAAAATAGTGATGTATTTAAAGAAATTCACTATCTTCGCAGCCCAAATCGAGTTTAAAAAACAAAAGTTACAATACAATGGCTGTTCTTCAGACCCTACGCACTAAATTCGGCCTTGCAATCTCAATCATCGTTGCATTAGGCCTTCTTTCGTTCATCATCGACCCCGGACAGATCCAGTCGGCCGTGCAGTCCATGTCGTCCAAGTATGACGTCGGCAAGATAAACGGCAAATCCATATCCTATACGGACTTCCAGGAAGAGGTGGACCATTTTACCACCCTCAGGGAGATCATGACAGGAGGTTCCGCCTCTTCCGAGGAGACACAGACCGAAATCCGGGACGCCGCCTGGCAGTCCCTCGTGGATAAGTTCCTCTTCGTCAAGGAGGCAAAGGCCGCCGGCGTCACCGTCGGAGAGGAGGAAATGGTCGACCTTACGACCGGATCCAACCCTTCGCCCGTCCTTACCCAGAACGCGATGTTCGTGGATGCTGACGGCAATTTCGCTCCCGACAACGTCGTAGAGTTCGTCAAGCTCGCCAATACCGACGAGAATTACAAGTTCTTCTGGAACTACCTTCAGAATACTATCTATACCCAGCAGTATTATCAGAAGTACGGAGCCCTCTTCACCGGCAGCTCCTTCCAGAACCCCCTCATGCTCCGCAAGGCCATCGCCGAGAACAACGAGACCGCCGACGTGGACTTCGTGATGGTTCCCCTCATGTATGCCAATGACACCACCGTGGTCGTCTCCGACAGCGAGATCAAGGACTATTACAACTCCCACAAGAGCTACTTCAAGCAGAATGAGAGCCGCGACATGGAGTATGTCGTGTTCGAGGTCGTCCCTTCCGAGTCCGACATCGCCGAGACCAATGCGAAGCTCACCCAGGTGTATGACGAGTTCGCCACCACCGAAAACATGAGGTCGTTCCTCCTTAAGAATTCCGACAGGCCCTTCAATACCTATTGGTTCAAGGAGGGTGAGCTCAGCTCCATCAGCTCCGATATCGACCAGTTCGTGTTCTCCGGCCAGGAAGGCGCTTCCCCCGTCTATTCCAACGGCAACACCTTCTTCACCGCAAAGGTGATGGATACCAGGATGCTCCCTGATTCCGCATTCGTGAAGCACATCCTTCTCGCAAGCGACAGCGCTGAGAATCTCGCTGACAGCCTTGCGAAGGTCGCCACCCCCGCCAACTTCTCCGACCTTGTGGCCCAGTACTCCGTCGACCAGTCTTCCAGCGCGGAAGGCGAGCCCGGTGCCATCGGCTGGATGACCCAGAACCTGATGATCTCCGGCTTCGAGTCCGTTATCGAGGCTCCTGTAGGCAAGGCTTTCGTCCAGAATACCGTCTATGGTACCCATGTGATCCTTGTCACCAGGAAGACCGCTCCCGTCCTGAAGAAGCAGGTGGCCATCCTCGAGAAGACCGCCGTTCCCAGCAACGAGACCTATAATGGATATTACGCCCAGGCCAACAGGTTCGCCACCATCGCCCGCAGCGCGAAGAAGGGCGGCAGCACCGAAGGTTACAGGGCAGCAGTCGATTCCATGGGCGTTTACTCGCATCCTATGAACAGGGTCGCCGAGTCCACCTCCTCCTATGGCTCCATCGACGGCGCCAAGGAGGTCACCCGCTGGGTCTTCGACCACAAGCCCGGACAGGTCTCCGACATCATCACCGTGAACCAGAACTATTTCTTCGTCGCCACCGTCAACGATATCCACGAGGAAGGCTACGCTTCCGTCCAGGAGGCTGCCCAGAGCATCCGTGACTATATCTACAACAAGAAGTACGGCGAGAAGATGGCGGCTGACGTCGCCGAGAAGATCAAGGGTCTCGGTACCCTCGAGGAGGTGGCCGACAAGCTCGGTTACACCGTGAGCAGCCAGAGCGGCGTCACCTTCGCCTCCATGGGTTCCGGCCAGCTCGATCCCAAGTTCGTCGGAGCCGTCTCCAACGCCCCCGTCGGCGCTCTCAGCGGTCCGGTGGCCGGCAGCATCGGTGTCTATGTGTTCCAGGTCAAGGGACGCGATACAGGTTCGTTCTATACCGAGGACGATGCCTCCATGTACGAGCAGCAGATGAATTCCTACAAGCTTCAGATGCTCCTCCCCGTCATGCAGGACGATGCAGAGGTTAAGGACAACAGGGCCCGTTTCTTCTAGAGTATAATCCGGAAATACCGGTTTTGAGAGGATGTTTCCCGCGACGGGAGGCATCCTCTTTAACATTTCTGCCCTTTGTCCGTCTAATGGTAAAACATTGTTAACTAAACAAAACTGCCGATATGAAAAGATTCTTCAAAATAGCCCTTGCGGCAATGGTCGTTGCCGCCATGGCCCTCTCGCCCGAGGCGGCTTACGCCCAGTCCCGCGGCGGTGGCGGACGCGCTTCGTCATCGTCTTCGAGCCGCAGCTCGTCCTCCGTCTCCCGGTCCTCCTCGTCGAGCGCCGGACGTTCCTCGTATGGCGGCGGTGCCAGCCGTTCTTCCGGAAGTGTGTCGCGCTCCTCTTCGAGCCCTTCGCGCTCTTCCGCAAGCGTCTCGCGGCCGTCTTCCAGCGCCAGCCGCTCTTCGAGTAGCGTCTCGCGCTCCAACTCCGTTTCGACGCGTTCCGGCAGCACTGCCTCGCGCCCTTCCGTGAGCACCCAGAACCGCAGGTCCACGACCTCCGGCAGCTCCGCAAGCCGCTCGACCGGCAGTTCTGCAAGCAGGTCTTCCAGTAGCGTCTCGCGCTCCAATTCCGGCTCGAACCGCTCCGGCAGCACTGCTTCGCGTCCTTCCGTGAGCACGCAGAACCGCAGGTCCACGACTTCCGGCAGCACCGCAAGCAGGTCTTCCAGCAGCGTCTCGCGCTCCAATTCCGGAGCCGGCAGGTCTTCCGGCACCGTGGCCAGGCCTTCGACTGACGTCAACCGCTCCAGCACGGCCGCGCGCCGCTCCAACGGAACGGTGAACCGCTCGGGCGCTACTGGCGGCAGGTCCGCCAGGACCGTGACGCCTGCGCGCCCGCAGGGCTCTTCGTCCGGCGTCCGCGGCTCGCGCTCAACCACCCGAGGTGGCATCCGCGCTTCCGAGCCGCCCCGCAGCAACGGTCCCCGCATCCATCCCCGCGAGCGCGACTTCATCGAGCACGGCCGTCCTACCCTGTTCTACCACAGGGGACCGCACTTCTTCGGATACCGCGTGCGCGTGCTCCCCACCTATTATGTCGTCAGGCCTTACTGGGGCATCGACTACTATATCTGCGACGGCATCTACTACCGCTGGTGGAATGACTGCTACTATGTCTGCAGGCCTCCTTTCGGGATCTTCTTCGACCGCGCCCTGTACAACCTTGACCTCGTGCTCTGCGATTTCGCATACTACAGCACGGTGCGCCGCAGCTACAGGATAGTGAACGACAACTACCGCACCATCGCGGAGCAGAATGAGATCATTGCCCAGAACAACGCCACGATTGCGGCCCAGAATGCCGCCATCGCCTCCGGCAACGTTGCTGCTGAAGCCTCTTACAACCTCGCGTCGCGCCTCGGACTCTTCCAGAGCTACGCCAACGCGAACCAGCAGTACTACTATGACGACGGCATCTTCTTCATCGAAGGTCCCGACGGACAGTACCAGACGATAGTCCCTCCCGCGGGCGCCCTGGTCGCGGAACTCCCCGACGACTATGAGATCATAGTCCTCGAAGGCGATGAGTATTACAGGGTGGATGATACGGTGTACCGCACCGTCGTCATCGACGGCAAGGCCCTCTTCGAGGTCCTCGGCCAGCTGCAGAACTAGACGTTGAAGAGGAAGTGCATTATGTCGCCGTCCTGGACGACATAATCCTTCCCTTCGATGCCCATCTTGCCCGCCGCGCGCACGGCCGCCTCGGTCTTGTAGGTCATATAGTCATCGTATTTGATGACTTCGGCACGGATGAAGCCCCTCTCAAAGTCGGAATGTATGACACCGGCGGCGCGGGGGGCTTTGTCGCCTTTGCGTATGGTCCAGGCGCGGCACTCGTCGGCACCTGCGGTGAAGAAGGTCTGCAGGCCCAGGAGGCGGTATGCTCCCTGGATGAGGCGGACCACGCCGGATTCTTCCAGGCCGAGCTCTTCCAGGAACATCTGCCTGTCGTCATAGTCTTCTATCTCAGCGATTTCCGATTCGGTCTTGGCCGCGATGACCAGGATCTCCGCATTCTCGTCCTTCACCGCCTCGCGGACGGCGTCGACGTAGGCGTTGCCGCTCGATGCGGAAGCTTCATCGACGTTGCAGACGTACATGACCGGCTTGTTGGTCAGCAGGTAAAGGTCCCTGGCAAGGGCCTCCTCCTCTTCATTGACAGGCACGACGGTGCGGCAGGACTTGCCCTCGAGCAGCGCGGCGCGGTAGCGCTCGAGCAGGTCGGCGAGTTTGCGGGCCTCCTTGTCGGATCCCATCTTGGCCTGTTTCTGGACCTTTGCAAGACGGCTTTCCACAGTTTCCAGGTCCTTGATCTGCAGTTCGGCGTCAACGACTTCCTTGTCGCGGACAGGGTCTACGCTGCCGTCCACATGGACGATGTTGCCGTCGTCGAAGCAACGGAGCACGTGAAGGATGGCGTCGGTCTCGCGGATGTTGGCCAGGAACTGGTTTCCGAGGCCCTCGCCCTTGCTGGCGCCCTTCACCAGGCCGGCGATGTCGACGATGTCGACCGTAGCCGGAATGGTGCGCTTGGGCTGGCAGAGTTCAGAAAGGGCCTCCAGCCGCTTGTCCGGCACGTTTGTGGACCCGAGGTTGGGCTCTATGGTGCAGAAGGGGAAATTGGCGCTCTGGGCCTTTCCTGAACTGATACAGTTGAAGAGGGTGGATTTACCTACGTTCGGCAGTCCGACTATTCCGCATTTAAGTGACATACGCTGCAGTCTATAAAAAGATATATAATTCGTGCAAATTTACGAATTTGTCGATTATTTACGAATCCTTCACCCATTTTTGCAAGTGCAGTTCCGCAGGGGATGCTTGTTTTGAAAACTATGAGAGATATGAGAGAGAAGAAGGGATTGACTGTATTGCTGGTTGCTGCAGCGATGGTGATGACGGTGTCGTTCGGGAGAGTCGGACAGGAAGGGGGGCCGGGTGAGGAGACGGACCAGCTGAGGGTGATGTTCTGGAACCTGGAGAACTTCTTCGACTTCATCGACGGCGGGACGGGGGAGTCGGACACGGAATTTTCCGCGACGGGACCGCGCCGGTGGACGAAGAAGCGGTTCTACCGCAAATGCCATGCGGTGGCGAAGACGATACTCTGGGCCGGCGGTGCCGGGACTGTTGCGGAAGCCGTGGGGGCTGACAGTGGCTGGGGAGCAGGCCTGCCGGACGTTGTGGGGATGGCAGAGGTAGAGAACCGTTTCGTACTGAGGCAGTTAATTGAAAAGACGGCGCTGCGGAAGCTGGACTATGAGATCGTGCATTTCGACTCACCGGATCCTAGGGGGATAGACTGCGCGCTGCTGTACAGGGCGTCGCGGCTCACCCTGGTGAGCGCGCAGCCCTGCCTGGTCAGCGCGCCGGAGCTGCACACGAGGGATATACTGCTTGCACAGTTCCTTACGACGGGCGGGGACAGCCTGGCGGTATTGGTCAACCACCATCCATCCAAGTACGGCGGCGGTGAGACGGACTGGCGGCGCGAGGTCGCCGTGGCCCGCCTGCGGGCCCTGGGCGACTCCCTGGCCGCCGCCGGATGGACCCGCGCAGTTGCCGTAGGCGACTTCAACGACGGACCTGAAAACGGACTTTTCAGGCATCTTGAGCCAGCCTTCTCGCTGTGCAGGGGGAATACTGCCCCGGGGAGCATCCGTTTCAACGGGGAGTGGCAGCTGATCGACCTGTGCTTCGTCTCGCCGGCGCTTGCGGACAAGGCTTCTTTCCGTGTGCTGGAACCTCCTTTCCTGACGCAGCGCGACGCCGCCCATTCCGGGGAAAAACCGCTCCGGACTTACTCCGGTCCAAGGTATCTTGGAGGCGTCAGCGACCACCGTCCGATCCTTGTGCGCATCAATGAATAAAATTGCCGTGGCATCCTGCTGAAGATTGGCATTCTTTTCGTACATTTGTAAGAATCGACTCGAATGATAACACAAAAACTTGATACCATGACAATGAAAGAGAAAATCCAGGAAAAGTTCCGCACCCTTTATGGGCGTGACGGCGCCTTATTCGCTTCAGCAGGACGCATCAACCTCATAGGCGAGCACACTGATTATAACGGGGGCTATGTATTCCCCGGAGCCATTGACAAGGGCATCATGGCGGAGATAGCCCTCAACGGTACGGACAAGGTCAGGGCTTTCTCGCTGGACTACGATGAATACGTGGAGTTCGGTCTCACGGAGGAGGACAAGCCCGACCAGGCCTGGGCAAGGTACATCTTCGGCGTCTGCCGGGAGACTGCCAAGCGCGGCGGCAAGGTCGCCGGCTTCGACACGGTCTTCGCCGGCGACGTCCCGCTCGGCGCCGGCCTTTCCTCGTCGGCCGCCCTCGAGAGCACCTTTGCCTTCGCAATAAACGAACTGAACGCCAACGGCATCGACAAGTTCGAGCTTGCCAAGATAGGCCAGTCCACCGAGCATAACTACTGCGGCGTGAACTGCGGTATCATGGACCAGTTCGCCTCCTGCTTCGGCAAGGCCGGCTGCCTCATCCGCTTGAATTGCAAGACCTTGGAATACAAATACTTCCCCTTCAACCCCGAGGCTGCCGGCTATAAGCTGGTCCTGCTCGATTCCTGCGTGAAGCACGAGCTGGCCTCGTCGGCCTACAACAAGCGCCGCGCTTCCTGCGAGAACGCAGCGGCGGCTATCCGGAAGAACCATCCCGATGTGGAGTTCCTCTCCGACGCCAAGCGCGTCTGGCTCGAGGAAGTGCGCGCTGAAATCCCCGAAGAGGATTTCCTGCGCGCCGAGTACGTCATCGGCGAGGTCCAGCGCGTCCTGGACGTCTGCGACGCCCTGGAGCGCGGCGACTACGAGACCGCCGGAGAGATGATGTACCAGACCCATTTCGGCATGAGCAAGCTTTACGAAGTGAGCTGCGAGGAGCTTGACTTCCTCAACAAGCTGGCCCGCAAGATGGATGTCTCCGGCTCCCGCGTAATGGGCGGAGGCTTCGGCGGCTGTACCATCAACCTCGTGAAGAAGGAACTCTACCAGCCTTTCGTGGACGCTGCCGTGGAGCAGTTCACCGCCAAATTCGGCCATGCCCCGAAGGTATACGACGTCGTCATCTCCGACGGCGCCCGCAGGCTTGACTGACATCATTTACAGAATTAAGTATAACGAACCATGACAGGCATCTTCCTTTCCACCATCTGCGCGCTTGCACTGAACGCTGCGCCTGTTTCCCCCCGGGCGGATACCACCGACGTCTACATGATCGACTATGTCGAGGTCAAGGACTTCGATGGTTCACAACTGGTCGGAAAGACCATCTCCACCTATAGCATCAACGTGACGGATGCCGGATCCGGAGCGGTCCGGACACATATCATCAAGACCGTCCTTTCCGGCAACAGCGCCAAGGTCGCTGCTACCAGAGGGGTTCCTTCCCGTTTCACCGAAATGGTCTCCCTTAAGCCGGAAGAAATGGAAAAGGCCGTGTACTTCCTCAACGGGTCACGTGTCAGCCTCCTGACGTTCAGCTATTTCGACCTTGGTAGCATTGCTGACGTGAAGACATTGAAGGGCGCCGAGGCGGCCGAATACCTCCAGTCCCTCAAGAACAACAAGGCTTATGATGGCGAGACCGACGGCCGCGGCGTCGTTATCGTGACGACCAAATCCAGGAACTGATAAAACCGACAGACCATGGCCAGCATCATTCTCACCACCATCTGTGCCGTAGCCCTGGGCACGACGAGCCTTCCCGCCAGCGCGGACACCACGAACGTCTATATTGTCGACAATGTCGAAGTAAGGAACTTCAGCGGCTCCCAGCTGAACGGCAAGACCATTACGGCGTATGACATAAGTTATACCACAAGGGGGTCTGCGACCGTCCGCGTCCACAGTATCAAGACCGCCCCTTTCGGAAACACCATCCAGGTCACTCCGCAGGTCACCGGCCCTTCCATCGAGGCGTTCCTTCCTTTCCCTATGGAAGAGATCCTGAATCCCGTGTATTTCCTTGACGGGAACATTATCAGCGAGGAGGAGTTCCTGTCGCTTGACACCGCGGCCATCGCCGGTGTCAGGGCATTGAAGGAAGCATCCGCTACGGAATACCTCCAGCCTCTCAAGGATGAAGGTAAATATGACGGCCCGGTCACCGGATGCACCGTCGTTATCGTGACGTCGAGGGCGAAGTAACGATTACACCCCGGAACCTCTGTTCAGGACAGAGATGACGGACTCCTTGTATTTTCGCGATACAGGGAGTCTGTCGTTTCCTACCGTTACCGTATCGGCGGAAGAGAGGCTGGCGGAAGCGACGTTCACGAGATAGGAACGGTGTATGCGGAGAAAGCCCTCGCCCAGCAGGTTCTCCCACTGGGCAATACCGGTCTTGTTGCGGTATGATCCTCCGTCAGCGGTGACGATGCGCACTTCCGTGTCGTTGGACTCTATGTAGGCGATTTCGGCCAGGCGAAGGGTAACGCTCTTCCTGTCGGAAAAGAATGTGATGCTGCGGTCTTCCGTACGGAAGCGCGCAGCAAGCCATTTTGCCCAGAAATAATCGCCGATGGCCAGGGACATGAGGATCAGGCCGAGGAATGCGGGATTGATGAGCATCGGAGGGATGTCTTTCATTTCGCGGTGGCCACCGTCGGCGGAAAGCGGATTCCAGACGAAGAAATGGATGATCATTATCAGCAGGATGACGGCCACGAGGACGGCCAATGACAGGTACACCTTATCCATCGGTTTCCTGGTCTTGGGCATGAGGAACTCCAGGGCAAGCGCGCATGGGCCGAAAACAAGGCCCATGAGGATACCCTGGACCAGCGAATAGTCCAGGCTGACCAGGATGAGCGCTACGAGGGCAAGCGCCAGTATCCAGTATGCAATCCTTCCAAATGCTTTCATTTCAACACAAAAGTAGGCATTTTAATCTGTGCCTGCAAGGCGGAATCCGCCACGATGGGTTTTGACGTCCCCGGAATGGGATTCAACTTTGGAGAATACGACGCTGTCTCCCTAACTTTGCATCAAACCCAAAACAGTAATGCCATGAAAGAAGAAATCATTTATGTAGTGGACTCTCTGGGAGTGTCCCACCCCGAAACGGTCGAGCGCGCCAGTTTCCATCTCCCCACTCTCTTCGTAGAAGGCGGCTTAGTATGGATGATCATCATCACGATCTTCCTTATCACCCTTTTCATCGCTGCATGGAAGGCTCCCCGCTGGGTGAAGGAAATCGGTATAGGGGCCCTGGTCTTCTCCATTTTCGGCACATTGCTCGGACTGGCGCAAGTATTTGACGCCATGCAAAGGTTCGGCGACATCAGTCCTGCCGTCCTTTGTGGAGGCCTTAAGGTGACATTGATCTGCACCTTTTACGGGCTCATCGTCTATTTCATCTCCCTTATCATCCGCGTCATCCAGAAGCCAAGAATCTGAGATTAGGGCAAGCCTCTGGCAAAAACCGCCGGTTCCGGACAGGAATTGGCGGATTTTGTTTTACTTTTAAGGAAGATTTGCTACCAGTATGTAGAAACGACAGAAATGACCAGACAGGAATTCGACATATTCTCTGAAAGCGTACGCGCGAAACTGCTCGAGGTGGCACGTTCGTCCGGACGATTCGGAGCAGCTGGCGGAGACGATGCCGAAGATATGGTCCAGGAAGCGCTGACTACATTGTGGAAGATGTCGGAAAGCGGCTATCCGATAAGGGATGCTGAAGCACTTGCCGTGAAGATAACGAAGACCACGTGCGTGGCGCATTTCAGGCGCCGCAAGCTTCGGCAGCAGCCCCTTCGGGGCGATGCCTTCGAAGGCGGCGTTCCCGCCACGGCCGGCACAGACCTGGATGACTGCCTTGAGATCCGCCGGAGGATGTATGCCGTCCTGACAGACACGCAGCGAACCTGTCTGGACCTGCGCAATGTCGAAGGCATGTCGCTGGACGAGATAGCAGTCCTGACGGGAAAACCCAAGGACAGCGTCAAGTCCACGATTTCGGCAGCCAGACGCAGAATGCTTGAAGAATTGAATAGGGAAATATAATGGAAAACCTGACGGATAAGAGATTACGCGGCGAGTTGATTGCCCGATACCTCGAAGCGGAGACCGATGTCCGCGAAGAGATGCTCCTGGCGGAGTACTTCGCGGAGCATGCGCCCGAGGCGGACGAGGCAGCCGCGGCGCGCCTGGTGCTCGCAGAGCACCCTGAGGCGCTGCTGGCCGCCGGCGGGCGCGCCTTCGACCCGCATCCTTCCACCGCGGGTCGAAGGATGCAGGCAAAAGGGGCACTTCCTTCCACCGCGGGTCGAAGGATGCGGAGGGTCATTGCGTGGAGCGCGGCGGCTGTGGCCGCGGCGGCGCTCGCGCTTATCCTCCTGCTGCGCCCCGAGGCGCAGGAGGCCCCGTCCCTCACCCCCCTGGAGATCGCCGAGAGCCTCAGGGCCATCGCCGACCTCGGTCTCGGTGATATCGAGTCCGTCACCGCCGTTCCCTCGGGAGCGAATTTCCTGGTTACCGTCCGCCTAAAGGACGGAAGCGACCTGCCATTCATTATGTCCAAGGACGGGGATACCGGTGCCCTGTCACTGGCTTCAACAGAATAATACAACACAGATTATGACAAGCATCATCCTTTCCACCATTTGCGCGCTGACCCTGAACGCAGCGCCCGTGTCCGCCCAGGCGGATACCCTTCACGTTTTCATCATCGATTACCAGCCCGTTCCCGATTTCGACGGCTCGCAGCTCGTCGGAAAGACGATATCCTTCTATAAGGTCAGCAGGGACAAGATGGGAGACACTCCCGTCGTCTTCCATTCGATCAGGACCGAGGGCGGCCCGACGCAGCCGGGCGTCGCCATCTTCAGCAAGGACGAGAATGCGGATGCTCCCTCCGGCGATGTCACGGTTGTGTCTATGGGAGATAAGATAAAGGTCCGTTCTGCATCCCCCTCGGGATCGGTTGACGACATCGTCTATATCGTGGACGGCAAGCTTACCGGCCAGGAAGACTTCAAGAAGCTGGAGCCCAAGAACATCAAGTCAATCGAAGTTATGAAGGACTCTTCCGCCGCAAAATACCTGCAGGAGCTCAAGGACCAGGGCAAATACCAGGGCGACATCAACCCCAAGGGAGGCGTAATTGTAGTGAATCTGAAGAAATAGGCTCAGTGCCTATCGATCCACTTCCACAGGGCGTACATAAGCGCACCCCAGGCGAGGAACAGAAGGACGTAGACGATGTAGGGGATGGAAGTGGGGTTGCTCTCCCCGCCGACGTATTTCTCGAAATCAGGGATGTCGGCGTAATAATATGCCCCGGCTCCGAAATCCTTGTCCGGCGAAAGCCCCGCTCCCCGGACCATGATGACGACGGCAACAACCAAAACAGCCACGGCGACGCACGCCGTGGCTATTTTGAATATCTTCTTTCCTTTCGGGCCCACTACTTGAACAGGTCAAGCACGGGGACCTTGAACACCACGCCGCTGAGCAGGAACCACACGGCGAAGAGCGTAAGGGCGATGTTGAACAGCTGGCCGACGATGTAAAGCCAGAGGACCTTGCCGCCCTGCATCTGCTTGGCGAGCTCCTTGAAGTTGGTGTCGAGGCCTATGCTGGTGAAGGCAAGCACGAAGCACCAGTTCTTGTACTGGTCGAGGACCTTGTTGATGGCGCTGACCTGGTCTCCGCCGAAGACGGGCTGGAACAGGAAGGAGGCCAGGAGGGAAGCCACGAAGAAGCCGATGATGAACTTCGGGAAGCGCTTCCAGATCTCGCCGGCTCCTAATTTCTCTGCGCCGCTGTTCTCTACGCGGGTAGCGAAGAAAATGGCCACGAAGAAGGCGATGAAGCCGATGAGGATGTTCTGGATGCTCTTGACGAGCACGGCGGCCTGCTCGGCCTCGGGGCCGAGGGCGTTGCCGGCGAGCACCACGGCGCCCGTAGAGTCGACGGTGCCGCCGATGAGCGCACCGCCCATCAGCTGGGTCATGCCGCAGGCCTTGATGATCATAGGCTCGAAGACCATCATCAGGATGGTGAA
>JAEEGL014114932.1_pt1 | contig 35904 bp, 25 predicted proteins | sample 9134231 | NCBI WGS metagenome assembly JAEEGL01 (sample SAMN16246548, study PRJNA631951) | gut metagenome | biome: gut microbiome; feature: rumen; material: fiber-attached | host: Bos | place: Iran: Karaj | collected 2018-10
AAAACAGTTGATGTTGTATAATTTACCACATCATCAGCATATTTTGCTTTTCTAAGAATCTTGATTATCTCATTATTGACTTTGGTCTTCTCTTCGCCACTCGCCTTGGCCGTAGTTTTCGTAGTTGTCTTAGCTGCAGTGGTTGTTGCCTTAGCTGAAGTTGTTGCTGTTGCCTTCTTTATCTGAGGCTTACGAGATGCTTTAATTCCGAAGCGTTCTTTGTAAGCACTCTATTATGAGTACCTTATAATTATATCACATTCATGAGACAATTATTCCAACTATCTTATACCCTAGGAGGATTCTCATGAAAGCAAGTAATAAAATTCATCAATCAAACCTGAATGCCTGGAATGAGCATTTCAAAGCACAGGCTTCAAGTGGCCTTACCGTAAAAGAATACTGTAAGCTTAATAACCTCTCGCATCATGCATACTACTATTGGAAGCGAATCGCAAAGGAAGAATATATTGACTCAATTCTTCCGGATATCGTGCAGGTACAACCCTCACTTGCGCAATCCACCAACAACTCTATGATCCCTCATGTAGAATCATACAACTTGAGCAACTTGTACAACTTGAGCAACTCGCGCAACTTGTACGATTCGCGCAACACTCTTCAAATCTCTTTAGGCGATATCCATATAGATATTGGCTCAAATGCCCCTGACGAATTAATTCTTAGTATTATAAAGGCGGTACGTCATGCTTAGAGATGCCAATCCCAATTCCTTCAGTGCCATATATGTTGTTTGTGGTTATACCGATATGCGATATAGCATTGATTCTCTTGCTGCCATAATTGAAAGCAAATATCATCTTCCTTTATTTAAACCTAATACTCTTTTTCTTTTTTGCGGAAAGCGCAATAACAAGATTAAAGGTTTACTTTGGGAAGGCGACGGATTCCTTCTTCTTACGAAGCGTATCGAAGATGGCTCTTTCTCATGGCCTCGTAACTCTACAGAAGCACGTATGCTTTCACCCATTCAATTCGAATGGCTTATGAAAGGATTCCCGATTGACCCAAAGATTCGTCTTACGAATCCTGAAAAATCTGCATAATTCTTTGTGCAATTCGTAGAAAATAAAACACAATATTTTCAATGTTTAAGTGCCTTTATGAAGCACTATATCATGGCTTTACATCAATGCCATCACTGATATATGCCTTCATATAGGCTCTTTTCTTTTTTCTTAATCTCAACAATAACCAAGTTCTAATACCAGTTACAAAACCTTATGTATATGGGCAGTTTGCTACATGCTAAATTCTCACAAAGTGGCATATTTACGGCATTTGTGCTATAATTCTCTTATAAATAAGTGAGGCATTTATGAGAGAATATACCACTGAAGAACTTAATAAGATGAGTCCAGAAATGCTTGTTAATCTTGTTGAAATACTACAAGGTCAACTCAAGTCAATCAGCACTCAACTTGATTTTCTTACCGAACAGATTGCTATAATGAATCAGCGATCATTCGGCCGTAAAACCGAAACTGCAGATTCTCTTGAAAATCAAATGTCTTTATTCGAAGTTTTCAATGAACCAGAACTATTATCTGATAATTCCAATGAGCCTGAAATAACAGAAGTAACAATCTCCGGCTATACCAGAAAGAAAAAACAAAAGCGTGAAGAGAATCTTGAAGGATTACCTGCAAGAATCTACGAACATAAGCTTGACGATGAAACTTTAGCCAAAATATTTCCTGATGGTTATAAAGAACTGCCTCCTGAAATATACAAGCGATTATCCATTATTCCACAAACTTTTTTAGTTGATGAGCATCATGTACACGTTTATGCTTCCAAAAATAATGACGGAAGGATAATCAAAGCTGAACGTTCCAAAGATGTTTTTAGAAACAGCATTGCTACTCCATCTTTAATCGCTGCAATCATTTCCGGTAAATATGTTAATCATATCCCTCTAGAACGGCAATCAAAGTTGTACAAGGACAATGACGTAACTTTAAACACCAATACTCTTGCCAACTGGATGATTAAATCATCTGAAATATATTTCCAGGATATTTATGACGAATTACATAAACATCTTTATAACGCTACTGTTGTTCACGCTGACGAGACACCATTTGAAGTAATCAAGGATGGACGGTCAGCAGGTTCAAAAAGCCAAATGTGGGTATATCGTAATGGTTTATGCGATAATGATAAACCAATAGTTCTTTACGATTACCAACCTACAAGATGTTCCAACCATCCCGATGAATTTCTTAAGGATTACTCTGGAACACTTGTTACCGATGGCTATCAAGCCTATCATGCATTAGAAAACAAACGAAATGACCTTAATGTTGCAGGCTGTTGGGTTCACGCAAAACGTAAATTCGCAGAACTAATAAAAGCCACAGCAAACAGTCCTAACAGTGATATAACAATTGCTAAAGAAGCCTCTAATCGAATCTCTGAAATCATGCATCTGGACAATAAACTTGATGATTTAGATTCTGAATCACGCAAAATCAAACGGCAACATGACATAAAACCGTATGTTGACGACTTCTTTGCGTGGGCAAAAGAGGTTATTACCAAGTTGCCACCACAGGCAACAACTTATAAGGGTTTAAACTACTGTCTGAACCAGGAAAAATATCTCAGAGTATTCCTTGATGATGGCAACGTCCCTATGGATAATAATCGTGCAGAACAAGCTATTCGCCCTTTTACATTGGGACGAAAGAATTGGGTCAATATGTATTCCAAAAATGGTGCTCAAGCAAGCGCTGTTCTCTACAGCATTGTTGAAACAGCCAAAGCCAACAACATAAGAATTATCGACTATCTTGAATATTCTCTCAAAGAGCTCGTTGAGCATCAAGATGATGTCTCAAGAGATTTCATCGCAAATCTTCTTCCATGGTCCGAAACAGTTCAAAATAAATTTGGAAGACTTAACAAAAATCAATAATTAATTTTCAAGGTTCAGTTTTGAAATCACTGAGAAAACAGTGATTTCTTTTTATATGGTACTCATATTTGAGTATTTACACTCTTACGATCAATTTCGAGCACACTTAAATATTTTCAAGTGCCAAATCAAAATAATTCTAAATTTTAAATCAAATTAATTACCCTTTATTTTTCCAATTATCTGTTTAATTATTTTTATTAATATAGCATCTTTTATTAGGAAAAGCATTAATGCGTAAAATATAACAGCAATTATAATTTTTAACACAAGCACAAATATTCCATCTTTCATAAAAATATTTATAAACATAACCAGGCATCCCATGATTACACTAACAACCATATATTTAATCATTGGTTTTATAATCATACTAATCTTTACTAAATCCTTCAAACCAATAAACTGAAGAAGTGTTGAACAGGTTTCTGCCAGAACAGATGCCATAGCCACTCCAAATGCCCCTAAATTGAAGCATTTAATGAATATATAGTTAAATACAATATTCGTTACTGCTGCACTTATTACCGCTATCGATACATTCTTTTGTCTATTTAAAGCCACCAATGTTGTACCAAACATTTGTCCGGTTCCCAAAACAATAAAAAGCAGACTTTCTATCTTCATCAAATTCTTTACGGGATCATAGCCATCTCCCAAAAAAATCGGAACGAATTGATTTGAAATCACAATACAGCCGACAAGCATTGGGCATGCGAGCACATATATATATCCAAATACTTTTTCAATATACTTTCCTGCTTCTTTCTCGCCGGATTCACTGGACAAAAAAGCTATTTTAGGTAACAATACAGCAACAAATGATGTAATTATAGTCAACAATAGTTTTATTATTTTTTCAGCCTGACCATAATAACCAACTTCTGTGGTATTACACATTGTTCCAAGCATTGTTTTGTCAAAAACTGTATACAGTTGAATTGCAACGACTGGCAGGAATAGCGCCATTATTTCCTTGGTATTAGCAAAAATTCTCAGGTCAGAAAATTTAATTATTGTTATTTCTCGAAATAAAGACAACCACATTATTACATTTCCAAGTAGCATAGTAAGTGCATAAATAGTTGTATATTTCCATAAATCGCCTGGATTTTTAACCAATAAAAATATAAGAATTGTTCCTACAAGTTTTACAATAGTATTTCTTATGGATGTTACCTTGAAATTTTCTGTTCCCTGAAAGTACCAGCTAATATCCGCCACCCATGAAATAATTGTCATATAATGAACAACAAACAGAACTCTATATTGGGGTAAAAAATATAAAATAAATATTGAATATACCAGGGTAATAATTACGGTTGATATTAATCTAAAATAAAAAACTTCCCAAAATAGTATGCTTTTATTATGTTTATTATTTTGATTCTTCGCAATTTCTCTTTGGCCAAAATTTTTAGTACCAGTAACAGCGACAATTCCAAAATATGAAACTATACCAAATATGTAATCATAATCACCTACCGCCGTAGCTCCTAACACCCTTGAAACATATGGTAGAGTAACGATTGGAATAATTATCGCAAGTATTTCATACGAAAGATTATATAAGTAATTCTTCTTAACACTATTTCCCATTAAATAAATAGCCTCATATTTCTATAAACAAATACTGTTAATCTCTGTCTTTATTTAAACCGCGTAACATATCATCCTGTTGCTTCAACAAATCATCAACCAATTTCTCAGATACATCGCAATAAAAATAATCTATATTATTTCTAATTTCATCGAAAGATAATAAAGAATAATCAATTCGTACAAGTTTTTTTATTACTTCTTCACTAAATCTATATTTTACCACTTTATCACCAACATATACGGAGTATGGTGGAACAATTCCTCTAACAACGCTTCCTGCTCCTATAATAGCACCCTGACCTACAGACGCACCCGGCAAAATAAGACAATCCATCCCTATCCACACATCATCAGAAATGATAATATCTTTTGAATGTTTAATATTAGTTTCCTCTCCCAAAGAAAAGGAACTTTTAAATAGATATGTAGATAATCTATCTATTCTATGCTCTCCACCTCTAATAAAACGAACTCCTGATGCAATTGAACAATATGAACCAATATTAATTTTACATTCTTCAACACTAGATGGATAAAAATCAACAGTATTTATCTCACCCCAGGTCATACTGCCAACGGTTATACAATTAATGTTTTTTGCACTGCCGATCCATGTTTTATTATTCTTATTTCTTTTCTTCCATTCAATTTTATTTTTTTTCAAAGCAATCTGTTCTTTTAATAGTGCTAACGTTTTCTTAATCATCACACAAGTCCCAACTTTTTCCCAATTGAATAACGCGTTTTTTCCATACAAATGAGTATCCTAATTGCCTTTATTTTAAATAGTAATACTCGAAAACAATCTAATAATTTTTTATTTCCTAAAACATATAGGTTTTTTTCAAATAATGCATCATTTCTTATCTCACACAATATATTGTAACACTCTTGATTATTTGTTATATACTTGCAGCAATATTTTTCAGTCGCTATAAGAAATGCATTTAAAAGCGAACATACATTTTTTTTGTTAATCGTATAAGCATCATAAAAGTTCAGCAAATCAACAAACGCGGTAAATGCCTTTCTTCTCTGTTCCCAAAAAATTACTACATCTCCTTTTTTGAAATTTGATGCTGAAAGTGATCCAGATGAATCAGCTCGCTGTGAGTACAAGCAACTATTTAATATTCTTACCTTGCTTACATATCTCAAATATGCCATATTGAAACAAAAATCTTCTGCATATTTCATAGATGTATCAAAGTATAGTTTATTTTCAATTAATATTTTTTTCGAAAAAAGCTTACCATACGGGCCTCCACAAAACCTATTTATGTTATGCACAACAAGAATATCATTGACATACTCTTTTGTTTTGTAAATCTTGTCGCCAAAATTAATGGTACTTTCATTCCCTTTTGAATCGAAAATCCTCAATCCCGCTATAACTAAAGAGTCCTCTTCTAGTTCTGCGTTATTATTTAGCAACTCTTCCACATATTTCCTGTCACATATATCATCACTATCAACAAATATAATAAAATCTCCCGACGCTTTATCCATACCTTTATTTCTAGCTGTGGAAACACCCGAATTTTCTTGTGAGATTACAATTATGCGCTCATCCAATTGCTGATTATATTTACATATCTCCAATGAATTATCTTTAGAACCATCATTTATCAATATTATTTCAATATTCTCCCACGTCTGCGTCCTTACACTGTCCAAGCATTCCTGCAAGTATTCTTCAGAATTATATATTGGAATAACAACACTTACTAAAATCGTTTTATCCATATTTTTTCCTTTATCGAAATATCTATTTTTCGCATGATGAAGATTCTTTTTCGCAATATTTAATATTTACATATGCTACAAACAAACCAACAATAAACCAAAGCAACGAATTCATTCCACTTATCGTTAAAAGGCCCAAACAATACGCCAAAAACACATAAAAGAATAATTTTATCACTTGATCTTGTTTTCTGTTCTTCCACAAATACCACAATATTGATATAAATAAGAGAACTTCAACTGCCAATCCAACATATCCGTACTGTACTACAACACTAACAATCCCCATATCCATTGTTTGTAACGGCAACCAACACCCGTTCATTAAAACTAACACTACATTTCGTGCAATTGCTCTTTTTCCAAACCCAAATAACATTCTATTATTATATACATACACAAGAGAGGATAATTGAGCAATTCTAGATGACATTCCTCCTGCATTTTCTCCGTATCCAGACACTGACACTTTTTTATTAACAATAGCAAATAATGATAATAGAATCTTAAACAAAAAAGAACGAATACTATCGCTTATCAAGCAACCAATCAATAAACCAATAATACCAAGAATCAAAAGCATCAATGCTTGTTTGATGCTTCTCTTATTGCTATTTGTTACATATAGCATTACGATTAACCCAAGTACAACGAAGGATCCTCGCGAATTAGACAATAATAAACCAATCACATTTAATATAAAGCAAATCAAATATAGTGTTTTTTTTGATTTATTGTTGATATAACACGACAAACATATTACTGCCATTATTACACAGTACATTGCGTAATATACAGGATGTCCAAATCCTGCCTCCGCGCGAAGTCTTCCCATTCGAATTGTATTTGCTTGAAGCGTACTTCTATTAATTGTATATAGATAATAAAAAAGATTTTTTCCAATAAATACACTAATAAATGACACTATAGCCACTACACCGGAACTTATTGATAATATCTCAAAAGTTTGATATAACTTTTTTTTCGTATTAATAACCTTAGTAAGAATATATACTAATAATAAATTTTCAAATAAAAGCGAAAAAATAGCTTTAACAGACTCTTTTGTCTGTGACAAATTAATCAGATTAATGAAAATCATACTAATAATATATAATAAAATCACTTTCTCAATTTTCTTGTTTTTCGAAATCGTAAGTGAAATACGAAATCTATTTTTAAACATATATATTAGCATAACCAATGCAAGCAAAATTCTACTTATCGTCATCAGTGGAAATCCTTTGGATAATTCTATCGCAAAGTAATCTGGCAAAATCAAATATAAACCAATAAATACGCACTCAATAATAAGTAATTTTTCACTTTTATTTTTATTAGAATTATAACATTCTTTATTCATCTGCATTCAAAATCACCTTATCAAAAAAAGCAGAAAATAATAAGTCATTTATTCACTTATTTTTATAATAACAGTATCATCAATTATAATCATAGATCCAGCGCACGGATATTCCGGCATATTTTGAACTTCTTCTATTTGAGATAACTCATCCAAAGTTTCCGAATTCCTGATTATTTTAAAATCATATCCAAGTCTGCTTCTAATCATACTCATTTTTGCCAAATCATACATGTTGATTAAATTAGATGAATTGCCACCATAAATTGCCTCTTCGGACCAAGGATTTATAACAGATGGATCATCTATTTTATTTCCAATCAAAGCAATATCCATTTGAGGATTATACCCGTCTAATGATTTAATCTGTGTAATCATAGTCTGATAATAGTTTTCTGTTTGGGCATTAACATTGGATAAAGCAACATAATTCACATTAGATATATATACATATGAAAATAGAACTAAACTCAAGCCAAAAGTTAGTATACTACCTATTTTTTTTATCATCTTGTTTTCATTATTAATAGAAAAAATAAAACTAGGCAACAAAAATATAAGCACAACACCAAAAATCATAATGGTATAAATACGCGTATTTCTAAATACTATTGCATAACTCATAATGGAAACTGGGAAAATAACCAATATCGAAAAGCACAGCAAAATAGCTTTAAAAATGCTATCCTTTCTCAATTTCTTATATTTTTCCAAGAATAAAAGTGATAAGCATGAAGAAAATATGATAAAGAATAATCCCACCTTTGTAACAACAGAATAAGATACACCATAATAATCTTTAATTGGAAGCATATAATAATTCTTAATTGAATCAATAATTCCAAAAATCACATCACCTGCAGATATTTTCCCCATCTGATCTATTCCAACATATGTACTGAGTTGAACGTCATAAACAACAAGTGACAATTTCATACAAATTACATATAGCACAAAACCAAATAACAATGATAAAAAATATATTCCCGCCATTTTGAATAATTCTACAACTTTACAATCATCCTTTATTGCTATTTTAATCAATATAAGAACAAATAAAGATGCAACCATTGGCAAATATGCCTGATAAATACCTATCGATAAGGTTATGCAAACAATGGATATAATTTTACAAAACACACCTTTTTTCTGAATAAAATAACCTGACAGCACAGCGAGCAGAATCGAAAAACAGTAATATGGTGCTGTGAACATGAAAAAGAATGTACTTGTAACAGCAGGAAATGCAACAAACAATCCGGAAAACAAGATTCTAAACACTCTGTTAAGTTCAAACAAGTCATTCAATATACAAACCGAAAGCGTTAACAACGCAAGCGAAATGATACCATTAAAAAAAGACAAATTATAATTACCGCCTAATTTATCAACACAATCACCCAATATCTGTAAAAACCATCTACCAAGATATACAGCCGATCCATAACCTTTAGGTTGTATTCCATAATTATCATAATTATATATAGTATTCGTCAGAGCATATCCATGACACAAAGCACCAAATATAAAACAACTAATAATCTCAACAGAGTGTTTTTTTATATACTCTTCTACTTTTTCAAGCATCTCTACTCAAATCTCCTTTTTATGTGAAATACCAATTTCCTCATATACAATTCGCATGAATTCTGCTCTCGAGAATAGCACTTCTAACAATAAACATAATAATTTACTTTTTTGCCATACTATTGCTTACATTATATGCTTTTCCGTTATAATTAACTTTTCCATTATAACCCCATACAAGTACACCTTTTTGTACGTAATACAATGTATTATTGTACTCAACTAATCCTGTATAGTTTCTCTTAACTGCACTATTATTAAGGTAATACCAGGTTCCTCCTACATTGGTAAGACCGTTTACGCCCCACTTGAGTACACCTTTTTGGATGTAATAGTCCGTTCCTCCATATGAACATATGCCTGTATAATTCCAATCAATCTTACTATTATTCACATAGTACCAAGTACCATTATACTGTACTAATGTTCTTACACCCCAAATAAGCTGTCCTTTTTGTATATAGAACCACGTACCATTATATAATACTAGTCCTGTATATCCTTTATTAACAGCACTATTATTGAGATTGTACCAGTTTCCACCTACATTAGTAAGACCATTTACGCCCCACTTAAGTTCACCTTTCTGTACATAGTAATCAGTTCCTCCATATGTACATAACCCTGTATAATTCCAGTCAACCTTACTGTTATTTACATAGTACCACGTTCCACCATACTGTACTAAAGTCCTAACTCCCCATATAAGTTGACCTTTTTGTACATAAAACCAAGTTCCGTTATACTGAACAAGGCCAGTATATCCTTTATTAACTGAACTATTATTAAGATTATACCAATTACCATTAATATTGGTAAGCCCCGTTTCACCCCACTTAAGTACACCTTTTTGTACATAATAATCAGTCCCACCATACGGTACTATTCCCGTATAATCCCAATCTAAAATACCTTTTTTAACATAATACCAAGTACCATTATATAGCACTAAGTTAGTGTAATCTTTCTTTACTGCGCTATTATTTAGGTAATACCATGTCCCTGCAACGTTGGTTAGTCCATTTACACCCCACTTAAGTACACCTTTTTGAATATAATAATCAGCCCCATTATACAGGCATATACCAGTATAATTCCAATCAAGTGTACTATTATTGATATAATACCAGGTACCTTGATACTGAACTAGCGTCTTAACACCCCAAATCAGTTTACCACTTTGGACATAATACCAACTTTTGTTGTATTCTACCAATCCGGTATAATTTGATTTAAGTGCGCTATTTTCAAGATAATACCAAGTACCCGAAATGTTAGTAAGTCCATTAACATTCCATCTCAGTACACCTTCTTGAACATAATACCAAGAATCCTCATATTCAACTAAACCGGTATAAGAAGTTTGAACTTCACCTTGAACCATATAATACCAAGTTCCATCTGATGCCTGTACTAATCCATTTTCATCACCAATGACAATAACCTTAACTAACTCAGTTGCTTCTGTTCCATCTGTATCCAAAGCACAAAACTTGAGTTCATATGTCCCTGGTTGATCAAAAGTGACATTAAAAGAATGATTAGTACCATATGTAGCATTTGTGCTTGTATTAATATTTCTATTACCACATTTAATATATTCTATTTTAAACTTACAACTATCACTTCCACCCTCTCTTACCGCAACAAATTGTGTAAGAGTATTTGTATATATATTGGGGTCATAATTAACAATTAAAGCGTGAAGCGGCGAATCATTCACAATTCCAAGAGTCAACTGTTCATTCAGATAATTTGTCTTGGTTGAATCCGAATAGGTATATTTATAATCTTTACTTCCCACTCGAAATACATATCCGGAGTTAACATTTCCAGATATTGGGCTAGCCATAAAGAAACCATTATAACGTGTGGAATCATAAAAAGTAACATCTACTTGATAGTTAATACCATCTTTCCAATGAACAACATTCCACATATGTCCACCAGAACTATCATCATCCTCTTCTTCACCGCTAGTTGCTATACAACTTATCGATGAATCAGTAAATACTGTTTTTTCACATAAGTATTCAAATGCTTTAGAATACCCTTCGCATACTACTTTTGTATTAGGATTACCATCAAAAACATATATTAATTGCCAAGGATTTCCATATGCAGAGCTATTGTTAACCGCATCATAATTATAATCCGTATAGTTACATATTGCATCTCGATAGTATTCTAATTTTTCGGCATCGCCCATATTTACTGCCGTTTTTACTACGTTTTCAATATTACTTATTGATGTTGATACTGCTTGAGTTTTGCTTAGATCAACTGAATATGTTTCACTTCCTTTATAATCATCAGCAGGCAGTATATATATAGACAAATAGTCTAACTGCAAAGAAAGTTTATATTCACCATCTTCATAAATTGCACTATAAGAAAAACTGTTTCCACTATAACCCAAGCCCATCCAATATGCTTCATATGGACAATCTAGCCTAGCTGCCTGCATTATTGTTGATATACTATATGAATCAAACCCATATTTCTTCTTCAGTGCTTCACACGATTCATCAGTAATATTACCGTTTATAACAATTGCAGAGACTCCAAGTTCTGAAGCAGAATAATACTTGCCATCAATTCCAAGTTCTTCGGCCGATAATGAACAAACTGTTTGGGATTCCTTGCCATTTGCAACTTGAGACATAACATATTTTGCTTTGTCATACATTTTCTTATTAATACCAGTAAGACCATTACCAACATTATTTGAAGCAAAGAATCTAGGATATAAAGCATTATCAACTTTGTAATCAATATACTCTTCAACGCTTATTACATCCTCAGTTGGATTAAATTCATAATACTCATCATTTTCTGTATAGTATTCAACTGATAAGTCCAAGTCAGCATCTAATTCTTCTGGCTGTAAATCATTTTCTTCAACATTCTCAGGTTCCAATGGCTCAAGGCAATCAGACTCATCATCTAAATCATCTGTTACTTCTGGTATCTCTTCTGAGTCTTCATCATCAACAATATCCATACTATCTACTAACTCTTGCGGATATATGTCACTATTTATTTCATCATTAATATTTACATCATAATCAGAAGTTTCTGTAGCTGAAACATCAATATTTACAGATGTTATTGTAATTATAAATAGAAGCGATAAACTAATAATTTTTATAACTTTTTTCTTCATACATATACCCCTGTTGGAATAATTATTAATCTACTAGTTCATTATTTTTTCTTTAATACTTACAATTTTGTTCTTTATATCACCTACAAGGTCAATTGTTAAAGGTTCTTTCATAAATATTAAGAATCCCAAATAAACAATACTAAAGAATATAAAAGAGAATAGCAGTCTAATAAAAGACTCTGCTTCTATTTTAGCAAAATCATACCTGTTTATCAACGAACTAATCTTTGACAAACCTAGTATGTATTTAGCCAATATATCTCCTAAAATCATAAATATTGTAGCAACACAACAAGCAACCCCTATTCTAATAAACTTAATTCTCTTAACTACTCCGTTTAACTCATTTTTTAAATATATATATAAATAAGTTGTTACAAATATTTCTGCAACAAGAGTTCCTAACGCAGCACCTGCAGATTGCATACGTGGAATTAAAATAATATTAATAACCAAATCTATAATAGCTCCACCAATCTCCGCCCATAACAGAGATTTTTCTTTTCCTAACGGAACAAGCATCTGGATACCCAAAATGTTGCTAATACCAATAATAAAAATTGTAGGTACAATAATTTGCATAGGTATTATCGATCCTCTAAATGGTTCACCACTAATAAAGAGAATACAAGGTTCCGCCATATAAATAAAGAATATACTCGCTCCACCAGCTAAAACAACTACAAAGTTAAGAGCTTTTGCTGTAACCTGCTTAAACTCATCCATCATTTTATTCTCAATATAGTACGATACTCTTGGCAGCAAAACCGCTCCAAGAGAAGTTACTACACTGAGTACAACTGTTTTAATCTTTACAGCAGCGTTATATAAACCAACTTCTTCATCACCAGACATAAATCTAAGCATAACAGTATCAAGGTTGGTATATACAGTTGTTGCACAAGACATAGCAAGGAATATTCCAACAAACTTAAGATGTCGACCTGGGCGATAATTACCTACAGGTCGTAAATCTATATATTTTCTTACATTGATAAAGTTAAGAATATTTGATGCAGAAGCAGCAAAAATAGCTATTCCACCATATATAACATAATCACTTTGCTTATGAACCAGCAAGAACATAAAAGCCATTGCAATAAACTTAAATATAACAGACCTAACTGTAATATAAGTGTACTGTTCTAAAGCCTTATACAACCACTCCATACCAATGGAGGTTAGCAAAATTGTTGATGAAGTTATCAAATAAAGAGTTGCTTCATCTCTCAATGCCGGAACGGAAGCAACAGCAGCAAAGAAAAGCAAATATGTCACTGCCGATGTTACTAAATTAATAAATAATAATTCATGAGCAGTCCTAGTTAATTCTTCTCTGTTGTCCCTAACTTTGGCACATGCTCTTATTCCATATGTAGGAACACCAAGTTGGGCAAAAATATTAAAGTATGCCACAATAGAAGTTGCCGTTGAGATTTTACCTGTACCCAACGGCAAGAGAATTCTTGAAACATAAGGAAAAGTTATTATCGGAAAAATAAAGTTTGATAACGATAATAACGCATTCATTATAAAATTGAGTTTAATTGACTTTTTCTTCACGGAACAATCTTTCTAATAATCGGAATTTTTCTAATTACCCAAGTAATGCCTATGCATACTGAAACAATTGCAAAAGGGCCAAGTAATCTGTAAATAATTGATCTACTATCAATGTTAAGCACATTTATACATATATCATGTACATACCAATGTATTAAATATATTGGAAAAGTATATTTCGATAAGAAAACAAATAATCCCTTCAATTTAGTTTTCATTACTTTTTCCCCAACAAATTGAAGAAAAATAAATACACCTATCGAGTAGAAATAGCAAGGTAAACTATTATATCCTTTAAAAGTTCTATCAACATAACCATTTTGTATTGATGCAGCATAGGTTCCTACGCAATGCAATAAGAATGCTAGAACAGATACAATTATTAACACCACTTTTATTATCATTTTAGGCTGATAATTATGAAGCACATACCCCAATATTGGCCATATCAGATACCCTGATACCACTCCTACATAAAACGGCACAGGTACTATCCACTTAAATATTGCCAAAAACGGAATAATGATATTAAATATTGAATATCCAAATATTAAATAGCAGAATATTTCTTTTCTCTTTTCTTTTGTAACAGCAGCAAACAAAGGTATGCTTAAATATATAATAAAGAGAGGTCCAAAAAACCAATAAATAACCACTACTTTACTATTTATTATTCCGTCAATAATACTTCTAACACATATATCACCAATTTGATTTGATAACTCGCCTTTTACTCGGAAATATAAAATACCTATAACAGACCACACTAAAAAAGGGATAAATGTTTTATTTATCCTTTTTTTTAAGTATTCTTTCAAGGTATATTTTTCATTATAATCAATTAATGTTATTCCACTAATCATAAAAAACATAGGAACAGCAAAATAAAAAAAACTCTCGATTATATTTGCTGTTTTCCAGTAACGTGCCACTCCATCAAAATTCCAAAAACACCCATTTGTATGAAGAAACACGACAGCAAATGCCGATATAACCTGAATAAATGTAATATATTCTATTTTATTCCCTAATTCTTTTTTCATTACTATCTATTAAAAACCATAAATTTGCGCATTTTCTCTTGCATCTATAATTGCTCTCATTATATAGAAATCCATCGGAGTAGTAATTTTAATGTTCTCTATAGGACCGTCAATAAGATGTAAACTGTATCCATAATGGTTCATCATAGTACATGTATCTATCCAGTCAGTTTTCCCATCTTTTATCGTTTTCCTTTGGACATCAAGGACATCCTTTAAATAGCAACTTTGAGGCGCTTTAGCCACTCTGGAATCTTTTCTACTCGGAACATTTTTAATATGCTTATCATTTTCATCTACTACTAATATAGTTTCTATAACCTTGGATGTTGTTATAGCCGTTCCATATTTTTTTACGCTGTCGATATTATCCGTAATAAGTTGTTCCGTTATAAGTGGACGCACTCCATCATGTATTAATACAATGGAATCATCATCAGCAAACTCTTCGGCAGCACATAATCCGTTATAAATGGATAACTGCCCTGTTTCACCACCTGGGACAATCTTTTTTACTTTATGTATGCCATATTTTTCAAGCAATAATCTGCAATAATCTATCCACTCACTGACACAAACCACAACAATAGCATCAATAAGTGGATGATTGTCAAAATATTCTATTGTATGAATTATTATCGGCTTATTGTGTAGCTCCAGAAACTGTTTTGGTTTCTCAACACTATTCATTCTGGAGCCCACACCACCGGCAAAGATTATGCCTATATTCATCTTTTAAGCCATACCTTTTACTATTTTTGCGCTATACTATTGCTTACATTATATGTTTTACCGTTATAATTAACCTTTCCATTATAACCCCATACAAGTACGCCTTTTTGTACATAATACAATGTATTATTATATTCTACTAATCCAGTATAGTTTCTCTTAACCGCACTATTATTAAGGTAATACCAGGTTCCTCCTACATTGGTAAGGCCATTTACTCCCCACTTAAGTACACCTTTTTGAACATAATAGTCTGTTCCACCATATGAACATATTCCTGTATAGTTCCAGTCAAGAGTACTATTATTTACATAGTACCAAGTTCCATTATATTGTACTAATGTTCTTACGCCCCATTTAAGTACACCACTTTGTACATAATACCAGGTTCCATTAAGGGACACTAAGCCGGTATATCCCTTCTTGACTGCACTATTACTAAGGTAATACCAGGTTCCGCCTACATTGGTGAGACCATTTACTCCCCACTTAAGTACACCCTTTTGTACATAGTAGTCTGTTCCACTATATGTACAAATTCCGGTATACTTCCAGTCCAAAGTGCTATTATTTACATAGTACCATGTTCCCTCATGCTGTACTAAAGTTCTAACGCCCCATATGAGTTGACCTTTTTGTACATAATACCAGGTTCCATTAAGTGATACTAAACCAGTATATCCTTTTTTAACAGCACTATTATTAAGATAATACCAAGTTCCACCTACATTAGTAAGGCCATTTACGCCCCACTTAATCTGTCCTTTTTGTACATAATAATCTGTTCCACTGTAAGGAACAATTCCTGTATAACCAAAGTCTAAAACACCTTTTTGTACGTAGTACCATGTTCCATTATATTGAACTAAAGATGTGAAATCCTTCTTTACAGCACTGTTGTTAAGGTAATACCAGGTTCCTCCTACACTAGTAAGACCATTTACACCCCACTTTATTACACCTTTTTGAATATAATAATCTGTTCCACCATATCCAAAGATTCCTGTATATCCAAAGTCTACGGTACTATTATTTACATAGTACCATGTTCCTCCATACTGTACTAAAGTTCTTACGCCCCAAACAAGCACACCCTTCTGAACATAGTACCAGTTACCTCCATGCTGCACTAATGTGGTTGCACTTGTATCAACAACACCACTTTTAACGTAGTACCAAGTACCTGAAGACTGAACAAGTCCTGTATAAGTACTCTTATTGCCATTCTCGTAATAAATATTATCCTTAAGACCTGTGAATCCCTTAACTGTATAAGTCACACCACCAGCTGCGGTAATTCCTCTTGATCCTAAATTATTGTCCTGTAAAACACAATTAACACTGTATGAATAAAGCCTTATATCATAATTACTTGATGAAGCAGTTTTAAATGTATTATCGTTTGCTGTAATTGTAACCTTATTAGATTCTTGGCCTAAAGTCAGCAAAGCGTCACCTAAGCATCCAGTCACTGTGTTGTTACTAATTGTTGCATTACAGTATACAATCCAAATTCCAGCTAATTTTCCACATTTAACTTCGTTATTGTTAATTTTATTGGTACCTGGACATTTTTCAACATATATTCCAACGCTTTCCGTGTTTCCAGAAACCTTATTATATGTTACTTCCATTCTGGTGCTTCCAGCATTACTTACACCAATTCCATAATTTCCAGAACTGCTTATTGTATTTGACTTAACTACTACATCTGCGCCTTTATTAATTCTTATGCCATTTGACGCAGAGCCTGAAATAGTGTTATTGCTATATGTGGCAGAATTAACACTATTTGCAAAAATACCATTGTCACCAGCATTTGAAATTTTATTATCAGAAACAGTTACAAAACCACCATTAATATTAAGAGAATGGCTACTCGAGTTACTTAATGTGTTATTGCTAATTGTTCCTGAATATCCAGACAAAATAATATTGTTAGTTCCATATGGAATAGTGTTACCTTTGATAGTATTGCTACCACCGCACGAACTAACCGAAATACCCGTTTCTCCACTTCCTGAAAATGTATTATTTTCAACATTTAATGAACTAGAAACATTAGTCGCATTAATGCCGTATCCTGAAACATCATTAATCTTATTACTGTTAATTGTCACTGTAGAAGCTGCATCAACACGAATTCCGTTTGAAGTAGCTTTGTTAATTATATTATCCTTAATAGTTGCTGTTCCGTTTTCAACAAATACAGCAGTTCCAGAATTTTCCATTGTGTTAGAAAGGATTTCCACATCTGAAGAAAGGCAATATATAGAACGATTAGTACAATCTTTTAAAATATTGTTGGATATTTTACCTTTAGACTCTTGAAAGCAAATGTTACCCAATTTCAACGAACATGATATCGTGTTATTATCTACAATATTTGATCCGTTACATTTTTCTAAAAATACGCCATATGTATTTGTAAGAGTCAAAGTTCCATAACTAGGCGTTATCTCGTTGCCTTTAATAACATTATCGCCAGCACATGATTTCATGAAAATTCCATATCCACTGACCATTTTTAATGTATTATTTTCTATATCAACAATCGTTGTTTCATTGATTTTTATTGCATCTCCCAAAGTTTGAGAAACAGTATTATTGGTAATAGTTGCTTTACCACGAGTAATCGCAATGGCACTTGTCTGCGCAAAATCAATATCATTACTATTGATAACAAAATCCGAATCAGTCAGATGAATGACACCATAATCACATGGTTGAGCAGATGACAAACCACTTAATACATGTAAATCATTGTCTTCAATCCGACCCTTAGTATCTGACGCGGCAATAAATTTATCTACTCCCGATGTTGTATTACCTTCAGCAACAAAGGAATCAAAAGACCATGCATTAATTGCAGCACCATATCTCATCTCATTAAATTCACAATCTTTCACAGTAATTCCAACTGCTCTATATTGTGACTCATGATGAGTACCAACACCGGCCAGTACACCGGTAAATGTACATCCATCAACTGTAATATTTTGACATACAGTATTATCAAGTGGAAGCGCACCTTTTTCTCCTTCACCAGCATAATCAGTATGGATAGCCTCAACAAAGTTATATCTTTCTGCGTCACCTTTAGCATGGTCACCCCAGAATTCTGCGTTATCACCTGTATATGCAAAATGATTATTAAATGTTACGTTAGTAATTGTTACATCTTTATCTGCACTAACATTAATAATGTGATCAGAGCAGTTACTTATTGTTAAATCATGAATGCTTATATTATGTCCATGCTGTAACACAAAAGCGCCAGAAAGATAAGTTGCATTACCATTCCTATTCCATGTACCACCACTTATTTCAATATTTTCAAGTTGAGTATATCCACCATGAGTACAAGTATCGTCCTCGCATACATGATCTCCAGTCAGCATAACTGATAAATCAGTAGTCGAAGTGCTGACAATTTCTGCATTTTGATCAAGTATAAGCTTGGTGTTAGAAAAAATATACAAGGTCTTACTGATATGATACGTTCCTGCTGGAACATGTACTTCAATAGTCTCACTTGTAGTTTTAGCACGAGCCAGAGCACTATTTATTGCCTGCCAGTCATCGTTTCCATCATTAGCAACAGCACCAAAATCAGCTGATGTGACGTCAAAAACGATTTGAATCCAATTAGCATATATAGTTGTATTCGCAGTAATAGGTGTATTATCAAAGTCAAATACAGTTTCATGATTCTCATCTGTATACCAGTTATCAAATTTGAATCCATCCTTAACTGGATCATTAACAGGTTTTACTGCGTTTCCATTTGGCTCTACCAGTTGCGAATCTATTGCTGTTCCACCATCCACATCAAAAGATACACTACAATCAAGTTGACAAGAAATGGTAAACGCCTTAGTTCCACGTCCATCTCCAATCGATGTATAATATGATGCCTCCGAACCATTTACAACAGCTGAAGCTGTAGTAAGAATCTGATCATCCTGTGAATTTACAGGATTAAAATTAACGTATATTTGATACGTTTTACCCGCTTCAAACACATCACTCTCTGTCATCAAATTACTATCACAATAAAAGTTAACCTGCGAAATATCATATTTTTCCGCATCTCCTGGCGTACCTGTCATCACAGGATGCTCACCAATTACCGGCATAGTTATTGTTGCTGAAACTGAATCTATATCCTCAGCTTTAACATTTACCGGGAAAAGCATAATGACACCAATTAGCATAATCATAATAGGCATCAGCAAAAGTTTTAATCCCCTCAAATGATCCTTCATAAAAAAGCCTCCTTGTACAAAATTTCTATTTTATAATCTTATTAACCACATTTGCAGTTCTATAACCTGTCGCACGAAGCAATCCAATACGTTTAGCTTTACCCTCTTCTTTATAAAGAAAATCTACTTTTTTCAAATTTTCATCCATCTGAATCATCGCGTCCCGTATTGAATTCTTATCTCTATCATACATTTTAATCAAATAATCCATAAATATTCTGTACGTATAATCCAACTTAGCAATAGAATGTTTATTTCTACGATATTCTTCACTCAGTGATAAATAGGAATTTACACTTTGTTCCCAAACTAAAAGCAAGTCTTTATAATGGTTATATAAAGAATTTACATCAACGCTTTGACCATCCCTACCTACTCTGTAATTATACAATGTTTTGCTATTAAAGTATACAGTATTCATATAAGGAATAGCCTGTTGAACAAACAAATTATCTGTATATAATGTTTTACGAGGAAGGTCAATATAATGTTCTTGTATCAAACTTGTTCTGAACGCAGCATCCCAAATAGGCATGTAAAACTTATCAACCTCTTCCATTTTATGCTTGCTATCAGAATACTTATTCCAATCCGGGCAATTCACTCTATAATCCGTCTCTGAACTCCAATATATATGATTATTAACATACATATCAACGTCCTTTTCCATTAAGTCATTTACCACTTCTTTTAGTACATTTTTATCAAGCCAATCATCAGCATCTACTTCTCTAAAATACTTTCCTCTGGCCATCTTAACAGCAACATTAAGATTGGATCCCCATCCGCCATTCTCTTTATTCACATGAACAAAAGAGTCTGGATATTTCTCAACATAAGACTCTGCAATCTCACCTGTTTTATCCTTTGATCCATCATTCAGAACTAATACCTCAATTTTATCAAGATTACTTACCACAAAAGAATCAAGACAATTACTTAAGTATTGTTCCATATTATAAGCGCATACGGCTATGGTAAGAACTTTATCATTATTCATATCATCAATCCTTCAATAATAACTTTTGAACCTTCATAACTTGTTCGGTAATATCGAACCCTTTCTCTTTAAAACTAATCGACACTAAATCCGTCGGAGTTCTTTTATAATTATTATGTGAAAACTCAATCTGCTTCGCCCAATCCTTAGGGGAAGAGTCCAAGCTTAATGTAATTATGTTATCATTTATTACTGCTTCTTTAGATATGGCATTTTCAGAACCTACAACCGGAACCCCACTAGCTTCAGCTTCTAGCAAAGCTATTGGCAAGCCCTCGAATAGCGACGGAAATAGAAACACATCAAAAGCACTCAGCCAAGCATTAATATCTTTTCTCAACCCAGTAAATATTACTTTGTCCTGAATATCAAGCGATTCACACTTTTGTTTTAATGCTTCTCTATCTTCACCTTCTCCAATTAAAATCAACTGAGAATTAGGATTAACCTCCAAATACTCTTTAAACACATCCAACGCAAAAGTTTGATTCTTTTGAAAATGCAAACGACCTATATTGCCAATTAAAAACTCATCTTTTACACCAATTTCTTCACGTACAACACTACGTTTGACATCGTCATATTCAAATCGTTTTACATCAATTGCATTTTTAATAACAACAGACTTGTCTATTAACCTATCATTATAAAACCATAAAGCCGCTTCTTCAGAACATGCCCAATAATCTGTAGCCCATTTATCTAGTTTCCGCTTATTGATGTTATGAATTAATCCTCGAAGTTTTGAGTCCATATTTTGCGAGTTATGGCTATGAATAATTCTTTTTTTTATTCCATATCTTTTAGCTAATTTCAAATAGTCTACATTCGCCAAACTACAAACATTAACCCAAATGGCATCCCATTCTGAGGAATGTTTATAAAATATCTGATTTAGTTCTTTTTTGAACTTAAATATACTCTTACTTCGTGGAGTCGTTCTAAAAATCCTTGATCCATTATTAACCAATTCATCTTCATATGCTATAGGAACATCTGTATTGCTTAAGAAATCAAATTGAAAATCGCTTTTATTAACATGACGGTAATAATTAATCAAAAAACTTTCAACCCCTCCGGGATTCTCCGTCATGCCGAAAATCAATATTCTTTTCATTTATCACTCTTTCTTTTTTGTTTTATTACGAATAGTTCTTGCCAATATTGCCATTAGAAATAATCTATACATTTTTTTTTGCGCTAATCGTAAAACAACTTTTCTTGATAAATTAAGAACTGACAGATTAGCATTGTCAATTGCAACATTAAACACGTCAATATCAAACAATTTTAAAGTATAATCATATAAATCTTTAATGCGCTTATTACTGTTAACTAAAATAACCAATACTTGATTTAGAGCAAAAATATATGTACCATTAATTACCTGCTCATCTTGTTCCAAAGTCAATTCATATACAGCCTTAACTGACTTTACAAATTCTTTCTCATTATCATTATTCAATTTTCTTGTTGCCGATTCACAGTTATGATATACACAGTAAACATGCTCCTCTACATCAATTACATGTGGTTTTTTAAGCAATAATTCTAAAAAGAACACACTATCTTCCGCATGTGTCAAATCGCTTTTAAACCTAATTTCGTGCATATTTATAAAATCGCGCTTATATAGGTTACCTGTTACATTGCCTCTCTTGGTTGGATAATATAAGCATTTTAATAAAAACTCTTTATTTTGAGCACTATAATCCTTACTTTTATATTTCTCAAATGGCTTATCACCATAGTACCTTGCCGCAACAATATCTACTTCTGGCGAACAAAATCCTATTAGCTTTTCAATTGCATCTTCTACAAGCCAGTCATCAGCATCCAAAAAGAAAATATACTCACCACTTGCTTTTTCAATACCTAAATTTCTAGCATTAGAAACACCTTTTTCTGAGTGAAACAACTTTACACGATCGTCTTCTATTCTCAAAACAGTCTCTGATGTACTATCAACAGATCCGTTCTCTACAACAATCGCTTCGATATTGTCATAGGACTGTTTAAGAACACTATTAATACTTCTTTCAATCCATTTTTCAGCATTATATGCAGGAATAATAACCGAAACAAGTGCATTTATATGATTTGTATTATCATTCAAAACATACTCCATTTATAAAACCAACGTTTCAAGCAGTATTGCAGCAATTATCCTTTTCCTGAAGCTGCGCCAAAACTAAAAGCGGAAAAGACGTATACATCAAATTAATTAATCTTGGCTCTGTCATAGCGAAAACCATTAAAAAGGAAACTGCAACAACGAGATAATAATCCTTGGCTTTCAAACCTCGCCAAATCAACACAGTATACAACACCAACACTAGTATTAAAAACAACAAACCATATTCAATCGCCAGTTGTAAATAAGAACAATCAATGTAATTATATACATCTTTTGTTTCTCTAACTGAAAAACCAACCCACTTCATATGCTGACCAAGAAGAGTGATGCCATAATTATTTATACCTTCATAGCCCAACTTAATCCTGCCATGAGTAAACTTATCCAAAGCCTGCCATTTTTCGTCAGTACCTACATAATAATACTGCAAAGCAATCGAAACAAAGGCACAAACAGTTGGAACAAACATTAATACTTTCGACAAATTCGATACTAATTTGAACTTTTCTTTTTCTATTTTGACAATTACAAAAAATACAATATATGCAGTGATGATGTAGAAAGTCATTGACGTATCAGTCATTTTATAAAACCATATATTCAGCAGTTCCATTATGACATACTCTATAAATGTTATCTTTTCTTTTCGCAAACAAATATATTCCAAAAGAAGGTGCAGAAATAAAATGTGGCTGGTTGTAGTCCACGAAAAGCCTAAACCATGCCTTGTTCGTTCTCCATCAGCAAAAACATAATCATCAATTATCCCAATTTGACTGGCTAATACTGTACAAAATAACAAAGTTCCTTTGCAAACCAACGAAGTCGTTAGAATTATTCTCGAACTAACAACTAAAGTGCCCAGAAACAAAAATACATACAATAACATCGTATTATTCGATGAATATGTCAATTCTACAGCCAGGAAAAATGCCACCATCCCTAGTAAGACAATCATTTTTCTTTCAATAATTTTATATGATACAGCAAGAACGAACAAAACGTATGAAGCATATCTTAAATATTTAAACAATCTATCAAAGGTTCTTACTCCACTTTCTGACAACCTAACAATCTCAATATTACTTGTAAGTAGCAATGTTATCAAAAAAACAGCATATCCAATTATGAAAAGGACCGTGGCAACATCATAGCAACTACTATTTTTATTAGAAAGACTTTTCATATTTCTTACCAAAAAATTTAGCACTAAGAAACGCTTTCCCCTTACGATTCCAGTTCGTCTTTTCCATGTGTATATACTTTAAAATCTTTATTTCTTTTTTATTCAACCTACCAGTCTCTATCATTCTATCAAGCCAAACATTAAACATTATTTCTGATATTCTGCCGTAAAATCTACTTTGATACTCAGACAAGCCATCCATTTTTAATCTATTCTTCAATTCAAACAAAATAGTAAAAATCCATTCGCAATATTCATCGATCAATGTTTTTTCCATAATCATCATATTAAACATATATCCACTAGTCTTATGTACTACTTTTCGATAATTATCTAAATACTCTGGATAAATTTCAGCTAATATTTTTTCTGTTTCATCTAATTGAACAATATAATGAGTATGCCTATAGTGACTATATAACGATTCTATAAAATAATTTCTTTTAGACGGCAAAAAAACTTTTATTTGTGGAATATACGGTTCTAATTCCTTATGATTTACAATTGAATCAAATAAATCAGAAGTTTTCTTTATCTTCAAAGCAAAATGTCTCCTGTAATGAACCAACCCTATGTAATCAGCATCAAGATTCTTCCATGCCCAATACAATCCCGTCAGTTCGCAGAAACTTGGATTAAGATAAGAAATATTGTCTCCGACATTATCTTTTTGAAAGCCGAAGTCTAACACATTTCCATCCTCATCTCTTTTACCTTCTGCACCGACAAATAACGGCAAATACATATCATCTTGAGGCATCTTATAATCTTTATGTGTTGCAACTATCACCTTAATATTCATAAAAACGCACTCTCCAACTTTAAACTACAGCTACTACTCCAACAATATCAACTCCACGCATTGAGCACACTTCGATTTCTCGATCTATCTCTCGATATTTAATGCTATTTAACTTCACAATCAACACTGCTTTATCGTATTTTGAAGAAATACTTTTAATATCCACATTGGTATGCAAATATGATGATGATGTCAAATTATTACCACTTAACGCCTCCACTATACTTTTGGAATCATCATTATCATAATCATATAAAACAACAACACTTCCCTCTATCGACATAAGAAACGCTTTGACAAAATCCTCGCTATCAAACCTATACCTCAATTTATCTAGTTTACTTCTCTTCATATAATTTCTGTTTTTATCAAGTAAACCCACTATTGAGAGTCCATATAACGTTTGTATTTCTTCAACAGTTCTTATTTTACTGTTAAACATATAAACGAAACCACAAACGCCTATTCCAATCGCACATCCTAAAATTAATCCAACAATAGTTTTTTTGGCCAAAACTCTCTTACTTAATTCTAATTCTTCATTCAAATAATAAATTTTATATGTTATTTTTTCTTTTTCCGAAAGACTTGAGATTATATCATCATAGTCTTCCTCTGCCTTTTCCATAGCTTTTTCAAAATTCGAAACAGCTGGTCTTAAATAATTCACGCCATCATTTGTAAAATTACTCACAGAACTATTATCTAATATCCATTCGGCATCTTCATTGCGTGCAGCATATCTCTCACCAACTTGGCCCATCATTTCCTCTGCCGCCTGACATACTGCCTCTGCATCATCTTTATTGCTTGTTTTGAAGTCGTAATAAACAACTGTACCATCTTCAAAATCCTCTTTCCACACGTTTACTAAAAATCCCAAGCTTTTTTCATCAATATTTGCTCCGCTAGTCTCTACTATTTTCTTTTTAAAATCGTCGTCTTTAATTTCTTCAATAATCAAATCATATACCGTAGAATCGATTGGATAACCTGTTAGTTTATACGAAACTCGAACAAAATAATAGTTGTAAGTATCCATAGTTAATATTCCAGTTTTCTCATTAGATGTCTGGAATTCATCATAATTTGTTTTTAGTTCTTCTACTTTATCTAGTTTTTCCTTCAGTTCATCATTTAAAACATAACCTTTGTCGTAATTCATATAATAATTAACACAAAAGCAAGCAGCAATTACTGCTCCAATAAGAACAATAAAATACCACTTCGTCAACAAGTAAAAAAACAAATCTCTAACATTTACCTTTCTCAATTTGCACACCTCTAAACATTCTTTTTTCCAAATTCGACAATAGTACATAATATAATTATATACTAAGCCATCGTGGCATATGTAATACTATTATAATACCACAGTACAACTATTAAAATAGCGATACAAGACAATCAGACTCTTAAGTTTAAACCATCGTCGTCGCGCATTAGCATTTTCTTCCTATATATTGTTACTGGGTCTCTAGATAATAAGAGACCAGCCTCTTATATGCTTCCTTTAAATCAATTGCAGGTTTCCATCCCAAAGATTGCATTTTGTCTGAATTTAATTTCATTTTTGTTTTCTTCGCATAACCATAAATATTCTCGGTTGGAATATCATATACTACGCTTATTTGATTATCTGCTATATCATGACAAACCATCTTTGCCATATCACCAATGGTGGTATGCGTAGCTGGATTTGAAATATTATATGCTTCGCTATTATTTCCATAAATCGCCAGCATCATAAGCGCTCTAATCGCATCAGAAGAATAACAATAATTGCCTTCTGATAAGCCATCCGTATGCATAACTATATTATCACCATTAATCACTGCTTTGGCAAACTGTGAAAATACTCTATTATCATCAAATGAGACGCCAGCACCAAACATTTGAGCCAATCTGGCGATTTTTACCGGCACCCCATACTCATGATAATACGCTATACACATATTTTCACACATTCTCTTGCTTTGTGGATAATTGCTTCTTACCTCAAGAGGATCAATCATACCCATATCGTTTTCTTTTACTTCCACACTATTTTCAAAAGATCCATAAACCTCCATAGATGAAATATAAACAAAACTTTCAACTTTCTTTTCCAAAGCAATATTGAGAATATTTCTAGTCCCACAAAAAGAGGTTTCAATAGTTTCAACTGGTTTAGTAACCATATATTTGGATGTTGTCACAGCTGCACAATGAAAAATAATGTCAACATCTATATTTATTGCCATTTCTTTACATATATCACTATTAACAATTACCAAAGAATCATCATTTACTAGATTCCCAAAAACAAAGATGGCTTTATCACTATTCCTAACCAACGCTATTATTATTGAATTCAAATCATATTCTTTATTCGCTGCTAGAAAGCATCTGCATAAAAGCGAACCAACAAAGCCTGTCGCACCTGTTATCATTATATTTTTATTCTTATAATTCTTCCAGGGAATACAACTGTCCTTTATTACATTATCTATATCTTCAAGTAAAACTTTACTATTACCAGCTGTCATCAATTATTCCTTCACATAAACATCATTACTATGATTTACTCTTTGACTCTCCGGTGGAAGTTCCATATAATTTCCAAACATTTGCCTTAAATACGTATCCCAACATGCTGGCGCATGAAACATTCTTCCATTAAACTCAACATCTTCAATAGGTTCATATTCGCTTTTTACCATTTTTTCTTTTGTGCCCACACTCCAAGCAATACCTGCTACATATTTGCTATTTTCAAAAGAATACTTCCTGGCTAAAGCATCAATATTACGTGTTGTTTTTTTTATTCCAAAAAGTCTTAAATATAATTTAACAGGCACTTTCGCTATTTTCCTGAAAAAACTTTTTCCTTCACCTATAACCGCATATGTTCTGGTATAATTTATTTTCAATGGAGCGGCATAATTAAGCATATAATTTGCTTCTTTTTCATCATTAGGCAATCCATCCATAGGGAAAATATCAATCCAAAGGTTCTTATCTACAGTTGAATACTGATTCACAATTTCAGTCCTTAAATCTACTAATTTCGCAAAAGGATAATATCCAACGCCTGCATTATATCCAATTAATTTATAGTATGACTTTATTTCTTTATCCTTTAATATGAAATGCAGTCTATCAAAATCAGGTCGAGGCATAAGTAAATCGACATCGTCATCCCATGGAATAAAACCTTTATGTCGAATTGCGCCTAATAAAGTACCACCTGAAAGATAATACCTGAGACCATTTTGATCACAAAAATCAGCAAAATCACACAATATCATAAAAACTCTTTTTTTTATTTCGTCACTATTAAGTTTTTCCATTCTAAACTGCATTCTCCAAACATAGATACTATCAAATATTTAAACTAATATCAAAATCCTTGTCAATGTTTTCTCGTTACAACTCCATAATCTATGTAATACCATTTTCCATTAATAACTGTAAGACCACTGAATTTCAATTGAGCAACACCTTCTTTAACGTAATACTCTTTACCATTATATTCGCATAATCCAGTATATTTCCAATCAACTGTACTATTATTAACATAGTACCATGTTCCATTATATTGTACGAGAGTACGAACACCCCAATTGAGTGCGCCTCTTTGAACAAAATACCAGTTATTATTAAATTGTACTAATCCGGTATATCCTCTTTTCACTGCACTGTTACTCAAGTAATACCAGGTTCCCTTTACATTGGTAAGGCCATTAACGCCCCACTTAATAGAGCCTTTTTGAATATAATAGTCAGTTCCTCCGTAATTAAAGATTCCCGTATAATTCCAATCAAGTGTACTATTATTTATGTAATACCAGGTTCCGTTATACTGAACCAAAGTTCTTACGCCCCACTTAAGTTCACCTTTTTGAACATAATACCAGTTATTATTAAATTGTACTAATCCGGTATATCCTCTTTTTACTGCACTATTATTTAAGTAATACCAGGTTCCCTTTACATTTGTAAGGCCATTAACTCCCCACTTAATAGAGCCTTTTTGAATATAATAGTCAGTTCCTCCGTAATTAAAGATTCCAGTATAATTCCAATCAAGTGTACTGTTATTTACGTAATACCAGGTTCCGTTATACTGAACCAAAGTTCTTACGCCCCACTTAAGTTCACCTTTTTGAACATAATACCAATTATTATTAAGTTGTACTAATCCGGTATATCCTCTTTTTACTGCACTATTATTTAAGTAATACCAGGTTCCCTTTACATTTGTAAGGCCATTAACTCCCCACTTAATTGAACCATTCTGAATATAATAGTCTGTTCCTCCGTAATTAAATATTCCTGTATAATTCCAGTCGAGTGTACTGTTATCCACGTAATACCAAGTTCCATTGTACTGTACAAGAGTTCTTACGCCCCACTTAAGAACACCTTTTTGTATATAATACCAATTATTGTTGAACTGTACTAAGCCAGTATAACTCCAGTCAACGGTGCTATTATTCACGTAATACCAGGTTCCATTATACTGGACAAGGGTTTTAACGCCCCATTTAAGCACACCATTTTGAACATAATACCAACCACCATTATACGACACTAGCCCAGTATAGTCATTTTGTACTTTATCGTCTATAACATAGTACCATATGCCATCTGAATTTCTTACAAGTCCATTGCCTTTTATTGTTTGAACACTTATCTGTAATTGTTCTTGAGTATATTTCTTTTTAATAGAATCGTAATATGTATACTTATATAACATTGACTGGGTATAATCTTTGGCGGATAATTCAAATTGATAGCCCTCTTCTATACTACCACATTCAGCAGTAACCATAAATGAATCATAATTAACGCCATAATTATCTCCATCGTAATTTGTAATATCAACAAGATAATTAAATCCGTCTTTCCAATGAACTATATTCCACGCATGACCACAGTCACAGTCGTTTGGTTCCACATTTCCTGCTACTAGATAGCACTTAATTGATTGATCCGTAAAAACAGTTTTATCACATAAATACGCAAATGCTTCCGCATAGCCTTGACAAACCGTTTGAGTATTTGAATCACCATCAAAAACACTTTCCATAGAATAAGCATTATCCGAATAATCTGAATTCCAAAAAGCCGGATAATCATAATCTGTATAACCACAAATAGCATCTCGATAGAAACACAGCTTATCCCAATCATCAAGATTCGCCGCTCCTTGAATAGTCCACGCAACATTATCAATTGTTGTTGTAATTGCCTGTATTTTTCCTAAATCTATATTTCCATCGGTACCTTTATATTCATCCCTTACATCAAATGTTATTGTTGTTTCCATCATCAATGTATAAAAATAAAGGCGATACTCTCCATCTACAAGATCAACATATCTAGAATAAGATGATTTATTATCACAAATATAGTTACCTGTAGACCAAAAATAACTATATCTGTTTTCATCAAAAGCACTTCTTATCGCTTCATTTATCTCTCCATCTATGAATTGTCTATACTCCGATAATGCACTTTCAACCACGTCGCTACTATATATATCTTTGTCTCCATTATACAAATGCATAAGTTCCACATCATCAACGCCCAAATCCGACGCATTATAATATCTAGTCATACTATGCTCATCATCGAAAGAACAAGTAATTTCTATTTTAGGTGTTGACGAATTTGCAGATGCGCACTGAAAGCCAAGAATTCTAACATCATCGTATATCTCTTTTTTTAATCCTGAGAAAGTATGTACTTCAGATTCAAAAGAATAATACCGTGGAAATAACTTTTTATCAACCATATAATCAATATAGTCATTAGATGCACAATCAACATCTTCTTTGCCGCAAGAACTCCATTTAAAATCCATCTCTCCTTCAGTGTAATATGACATATCGCTATTAATAGGAGTGTCATCCCAAGAATCCGATGTATCCGTTTGAATCATTTCGTTTGAAGATTGCAGCTCACTTATCACATATTGCTCGTCACTTTCAGCATTAATACAAAGTTGAAGTTCATTGTCAACATTATCATTTTCATTTGCACTATTAATACAATTTGAACTCAAAATATTTTCTTGTTCATTATCTTCTTGGTTTGAGTTTCCTTCGACCTGTTCATCAAACAAAAGCAGATTTTCATCATCATCGCTTAATGATTCAGAATTATCAACCTGATTTTCATCAATTAAGTTCAATGATTCATTTTGATTATCATTAATAATCGCGTCATCTTCAAATGAATCATATATTTCATCATCTTGGGTAACAGCACATTCATTATCCTTAATAACATCAACGTCATCTTCAATACCATCTTCTGTCATATTATCAATAGTATTATTCTCGCAATCTAAGAGTTTGTTGTCAAAAACATAATTATACCCTTCTTCGGCGATTTCTTCAGCACTTACAATTAAGTTCGATTCAGAAGCAATAAATAAAAATGCTAACAAACCACTAAAGACTCTAATCAATGTCTTTTTTGCTTTTATTTTTGCGTAATCCTTCATAGATGCAATCTCCTCGTTTGCATGTATAAACATTTAATCTAAAAACAAACCTATATAAACAATTCTACTCAAAAGTTATAACACCAAGTAGATTTATCCCTAGTCGATCAAACATAGACAATGTCTCTTCCATTGATAAATACATATCTTTTCCACACATAACAATTATTATTGCATGCTTACAATCATATAATCCTGTTTTATCAACCACATCAACAGTCATTTTATCTTTAAACTGATTTATGGTTTCTTCGGCATTTTTACTATCCCCAAGAGTATAAAAACAAACTCTATTACTATTATTTGCAGTTGCTATCCTTTCAATTTCTAAAACAGTATCTTCTATAGATTTATCAAACTCTTTTTTCTTTTGAAAATATGTATTAAGTATAGTCACACCACTATATCTAAGATGATCCGTGCACTGTATTACATTTGAAACAGATGATCTAATTAAATTAGTTATAAAAGCAAGTACAACACCACCAATTAAACCAAGAATCACATACAGTAACAGTGTCTTTGTTAAGCCTCTATGTACGCTACCACCCTCTGTAATCTCGTTTTTTTCTTTATATGTTTCAATTGTTGTCTTAAGATTGTTAATCTTATTTAACTGATCTGAAATTGCATTCTCATAAGTTTTCAGTGTGTTATTAATATTATTCTGAGTATTTACAACATTCAGGTCTTCTTTGGAATAATAGGATTCGCTCGTTAGAGTTATCGAATAATCACCTTGAGTTTTAGCAAGAACCGATGTTTCTTCTTCAACACATTTTTGAATAACATCCATTATTTCTTTTGCCTTATCAGCGTCATAATGATTAACAGCAATAAATAAATTATTACCTGCAGTACCGGCTGATACTACATCTTTCCATCCTTCTATCTCTAAGTCTTCACCGCCATTATTGGCTGCATCTTCTTTAAGTCCACCATCATAAATATAGGCATGAAGTGCACTTAATATGTTGGCCGTATTATTTGTATCGCTAATCACATATGCACAATATGCCACTTTAACATCAGTAGGATCTATTTTCATTATAATCGAGTTGTCAGCATAGGCCTTTAGTGTATCTCTCTGTTCTACAGCAAGCGCATAAGCTTCCTCGCAGGCCTTCATACTTTCTTCATAGTTACGAAGTTGTGTTATATATTCATCTTCGCCTTCTACTGACTCAGAGTTAATCTGATCTTTAATATCCTGTGCTTCTTTGCTTTCTTTTTGATATGTCACATACCCAAGAAAGGCTCCCAACAGCATGCATACTATAATTATGCATATGGTCAGAACCTTATTACTCCACATATCCTTAAAAATTGATATAACACTGTATTTTCGAACCAACATATTCCTCTTTCTCCTTAAGTTTCGGAATAACCGAAGCCATCGCACCCATAATAAATGGTATATAACTGATATCCTGCATATGATGGGCTATCATACAATTAATGCTTATAACAGTAATTACATATAACAAATATATGTCTTTGCTGTTTCTAAAACTTATATACATATATACCAGAAGTAGCATAATTAATATAATTAAACCTGATGATATAAGTATATACAGATAGGAACAATCTGTAAAATTATAACTTTCCCCAGGGGATATCGTTGATCCACCATATCCATACAATGTTACTTTCTGACCAAACAATCCAAATCCTTTATCCTTAAATGTCGAATTGCCGTATGACAATCTAAGGGATAATGTCTTATTAAGATTGGCCATCCAGGAAACATCTTCATCATACGATAGCGTTAGTCCAAACATAATTAATGGACATATTATTAGCGAAGCTGGTGCCACTATTCTCCATAATGACTCCCATCTTCTTTTTAGTACTTTATTTAACCCATTGCTATTCGTAATCAGATTACCCATTCCAAAGAACAGCATTGCTAGTACAACACATATTGAATCCAACTTCGCCCTTGTTGTCTCATAAACAAAAAGAACTATTATTGCCGAAATCAGGTATTCAAACCATTTAAGTTTTGCACCGCGAAGATAATAATATGCAAGCATCAAAAACAAAATATGCGCCGCAAAATCTGTGCAATATGTTATTCCAAATGAATTTCTAAATAAATGCTCACCCGGCTGCCAATATTTCAAGTTTTGAATTATTCCAAAACTTGAACAAAGGAATGCAAAACCAACTATGCTTCCAACAACTGCCAGATATATCTGTATTATCTTTTTAAAATCAATATTCTGCGCTGCAACTACAAGCAAGAACAAGATTAGGAATACATTGCTTCCACTTTTTATCATATTTAGTACAGTACACACACCACAAACTGATATGACTATTATCTCACTTAATGTATGTGTATTATAGAATACAATCTTTGCTGTAGCACATACCAGCACAAGCACCAGGGCTATTTTTCTTATTAGACCAACCTGGGGGAACATTGTGGTATCCCAGGTTGCGATAACAAGCCTGCTTATAAATGCTGTAAAGAAGAGCATTTCAGCGGTTATTGAATTCTTAATTTTATCAATTAACTTACTCATATTTTTTCTAATGCTCTGTCTAATGCTTTCTTGAAATAATATCCATCTCTTAGGCTTTTACCAACATTTTGCGCATTAATACACATTTCCATGTAATCACTCTTTGGCATATACTCCAGGATATCAGCAAGATCATTTAAACTATCAACGCAAAGCCCAACCATGTTTTCTTTAACATACATTGACTCAGCAGCCTCGTTCCATATGACTACCGGAAGTCCTGATGCTAAATATAAAGACAATTTATGAGGATTGTTATATTTAAGGTACTTTCCGTAGTCTCCTTCGCAGGATTCTGTTGATGCGCCATCCCACACAAGTCCAAAACCTGTATTTAGCATACCAGGTATATCACCTGATGGGAAAGAACCCTGATAATCGATATTCTCAAACCTCTTCATGCCTTCATTAAAGTTTGGACCATATAGTTTAAACTTTATATCTTTTACTTTGCCAAGTTTCGCTATATATGAGCTTTTACTTATATCAAGGTTACCTGCAATATTTAAGCATTTTTCATAAGATTTATCAATGTTTATTTTACTCTCATCGCATAAATAATCAAATATCTCAAGAGTTACAAGTCTATTCTCATCTACGCCCTTTTGTATGAACCAGTTTTTCATAATCTCATTATGAACTATCATTACATCAGCGATTTCCAGCATCATTTCAAAGTCTTTCTTGAAATGTTCAGGATAATCCTTAAATCTTAGTTCCATAACATCATGAACTATGGCGATGAACTTAACATTTTTCTCTTTCTTTAACTTATATAATACCTTATTTCTGTTTAATTGTTTAGCCACAAATGGCTCTTGTATTAAAACTATTGCACCTTCAGGTATTTCTTTATAAGCTTTATCCCACTCACTTATATAATTAATCTGCCTTTTAACCGCATTTATTCTGGTTATCTCACTTGCCGAGTTAACTATTGGGATAATCTTAAAGCCCTTTTCTTCTGCGATTTTAGCAACATCGGAAGTCGCCTTACTCCCTGCGTGATTCTCATCTTCCTTAACATCTAATAATTGAAAAAGTAAATTATCTAACATATCTTTTGATAAAATCTCTCCAGCCTCTTGGCTTCCAAAGTTATATCATATCCCTTATCTTTAATCTCCTGGGCTGTATCAGCATGTTCTTTGCCAAAATCAAGCAGTGCCTCCGCCCACTTATCCTTATGCTTATCATCTGTCTTAATGCATACAACATTTCCTGTAAGAATTGTATCTTTAGATACTCTCTCAGAATCTGCCATAACGCATCTAAGACCATTAGCCTGGGCTTCTACCATTACAACGCTTAAACCTTCATAAAGTGATGGAAAAGCAAAGACGTCCATAGCATTTAGGTATTTACCTACATTATCGACCTCTCCCATAAAGATAACCTTATCTTTAATGCCAAGATCTTCTGCCTTTTGCTCTATGCCACCTTTAAGAGGTCCATCTCCTATAAGTAAGAGCCTTACATCTTCTCTTTTTTCACATACCCTAGCGAATACCTCAAGTAAATAGTCGTGATTCTTCTGTGGTTTAAATCTTCCTACATGACCTATTACAAGTTCATTCTCAAGGCCCAGTTCTTGCCTTAGTATTCCACGAACACTTAAGTTCTTTCTGTAATTATCTACGTCTATGGCATTATTAAGAAGATATACCTTATCTTCGCTTACTGCATCCTCTCCAAAGAGCCATTCTCCTGCTTCTTTAGAGCATGCCATATAATG
>JAEEGL010469680.1_pt1 | contig 35903 bp, 24 predicted proteins | sample 9134231 | NCBI WGS metagenome assembly JAEEGL01 (sample SAMN16246548, study PRJNA631951) | gut metagenome | biome: gut microbiome; feature: rumen; material: fiber-attached | host: Bos | place: Iran: Karaj | collected 2018-10
ATCAGCGTCAGCAAGTGGCAGGAACAGGTAAACCTGGAAGGTTAGAAATGAATCGGTGAACGCAACGAGTTTGAAAACTTCATTGGGAAAAAAGCATAAAAATATATAAAAGTCGCTGGAAAAACGACAGCTGTTATTACGAAAGTCGTTGGAAAAACGTATCTTTGCGCACAAAATCTAATCTTCTATGCTTAAAAGAAAGATATCTGAGACATTAAAGGAGTGGAAGGAACAACCAAACCATTCCCCACTTGTTATCATGGGCATTCGCCAATGCGGAAAGACTTATATCTCCCAATTATTCGCCGAAGAGAATTACAAACATGTGGTATATATAAATTTCATCAAGCAAAAAAGGAGAAAAGAAGCCTTCTATGACTCAAAGGATGTGGATAGCATTTCCTTAACCTTTCTGCCCAGATGAGGACGGCAAAGTTCGTTCCTGATGCCACAATAGATGACCTCGACCAAGAGGCTATTGCTAAGGCTCGCGAAGGTTATAAACAACGCTACCCAGGGCTTGCAAAGGAATGTGATGGCTGGGATGACAAGGTGTTTCTTGACAAGGCTGGTCTGACAATCGACGGTAAAGTGACTTATTTAAGGCATTCTTGCTAAGAAAATTTAAGCGACTTTAATGTTGTGATGAATGGTAATTGGCCATGGCGACAGTAACGGGCTGGCACCGGGGATTGCAAATCCCCTTCAACCCTTGCCCCTACACGTCGCCATAGCCGGGGAGAGAGTTTAGAACATTACATAGCCGTAGAAGTAGATGCTGCCGCCATCGTTGGGTATCAGGCGGAGCTGGTACTCACCGCTGAGGGTGGTGGGCAGGTTGACGGTCGTAGACGTAATAATAGTGGTGTAAACCACGTCGCCATCCTCATCCAGCAGCTCCAGCGTATAGCCATAGCAGGGAGTGGAGAAGGTCAGGGTGTAGTCCTCGATACTTACTTCGGGAACAAGTACCGGGCCTTTGTGAGATTCTCCTTGATTAGTGGTTGGGTCTTCATATTCTACTTGCAACTCGACATTGACTCGCGCTGCGTTTGCTTGAATACTCGATAATGACAGCATCCCCATCATTAGCGAAAAAAGAGAAATAGCTTGTGTTTCATAAAAATAAGTAATTAAATGGTTTGTAATAAAAAACAACGGACAAATTGCCGCTGCAAAAATATGACAAAAGGATTAGTTGGGCAAGAAAATGCCCAACTAAAAATAAGCCAAAAATAAGCCAACAAGGACAAACGCCTGACTTTCAGTTATTTCCCTTAATAAGTCAGAAATAAGTCAGACTACGATTAGCCTTTTCAGATTTGATTTCAGAGACGCAGAGTCGCCTGACTGGAACAGTTTCATGTTGGCGCGCGCCTTGGCATTGTTGATGGTCTGAGGCTTTGTGTTCTTCAAAATGGCGATGACAGTTTCCTCATAGTCCAACAGCAGCAGTATGCATACATGGAGCTGGAGTGTGGAGAGACACCTCAGTAGAGAATGGGCTGAAGGCATGTCCTTGCTGAATTCCCCGACAAGCTCTTCCCACTCGGTGCTGGAGACTTCGCAATTGCTCCCCCTGAACATGCTTTTCTCGGCAAACAGCTTTACGATGGGGCTTTCTTCAAATGCGGTAAGCTTGTCTCTCGACATGACGCTCTGATATGCAGCATCATGTTTTGCAATGATCTGGCCGAGATAAGCTATTTCCTGTTCTTTCCGGGCAATAATGGCATCATAGTCCCTGGCATGGAGACTCTCAAGCTCTTCCTGCAGTCTTGAACGCTCGGTAATGGTGGCGATGTATTTTGCCTGCTGCTTTCTCCTTTGTCTTTTATAACGGAAAATGAGGAAAAGTGTAAAGGCTACAATGGCAGTCAATAAGGTGATGGCAATGAATAGACGTTTATTGGCCTGACGGGCTTTCTCAGCGTTTATGCTTGATTCTTTCTGGATGCAGTTGTACTGGTAGCTGGCTGCCATCCGGGCTGTCAGCTCCTGGTCTTTGATGGCGATGGAAGAGTCGTTGGCGGCACAATAGAGCTGGGCGTATTTTGAGATGGAATCGGTAAGCATACGTTTGTTGAAGATTCTCAAAAGGCCTTTGTACATGGAGTCCTGCGAAGTGAGCGGCATACAAGGATGATACATCTTCCTGTAATAGAATTCTGCAGAATCAAGTTGGTTTATGCCCTCAAAATATTTTGCCTTGTAACAAAAGAACAAACGCTGGGAAGGCGGCAAGTCGTGTTTCTTGTCGAAGGAGGTACTCTTCTCATCGAATGTTTTAACAAGTTTTCCCAAATCCGATAAACGGCCAGGTTGTTCCGAATACAAATGCATTAGCATTGTTGATGTCAGTAGTGCTTCTTCATGGAACCTATTTTGATTGTACAGACCAATGGTGTGTAGAAGGACTGCTTCTGCGCTGTCTCTCTTGTTCTGCAATATATAAACGCCAGCTATCATCTTCTGTTCATGCAGCGCATATAATGTGTCGCCAGCAAGGTAATTATAGCGACATGCCTTGCGGCGTGCCCCGACTTCGTATGATAGAAGCAGTTGCTGGTGATAAAGCGTTGCCATTTGTCCGTATATGCTGGCCAGCATGTAGAAGTCGCAGTTTGTGGCTGTGGTGTCGGCACAGGCGGCGGCATCAAGGTAGCAGTCGATGGCTGCGGGGGCCTCGCCGCGGTCGGCGTGAGTGCGACCGAGAAGGTAGTGGGCCTCCATCTGTTCGTTAGGCGTGCCGTGACGGTCGAACCAGTCGGCGAGGGCCTGGGCGAGGGAGTCGTCGGTGAGGACGCTGTCGGCCTGGTTCATGGCCTGGAGGGTGGCCAGCTGCTGCTGCATCCGCTCGTAGCGGCCAGGGTCGCAGGCCGTGAGCAGTAGCGCTACGCTAAATGACAAATGATAAATGATAAATCGGGGGAATCCCGGCAGACGGAGCCAACGGGGGAATCCCTGCCAACGGAATGAAGATGAAATGATGAGGAGTCTTGCCATTGAGGTCATTGCTTTGCGCTATTCGGGGTGCAAAGGTAAGCAATTATTCCGTTTTGGCCAAGGGAACTAGGCAAAACTACGCACCGGAGAAGCGAAGACTCTCCACAAAAGAGGCAAAAAGGGCAAAACTCCCACCAAAACTCCCGCAAACTCCCACACAGCGGCATTTTTCTTCGCCGGACGTCATTTTGTCCGTACCTTTGCATCGTCAATCAGACAAAACAGCGTCTGAGACGACAATACAACGTTCTTTGACTTACTGATACATACATAACAGTTAAACATTTTATGATGATGGACGAACAAGAATTCAGACCCGAGATGCTCTCAGAGAACTTTTCCCTGCAAGAGCTGACACGGACGAACCACACCGACCTGGACAACACGCCCGGTGTGGCGGAGAAGGAGAACCTTCGACGACTGGCACAACTGGTGCTGCAGCCCCTGCGCGACGCCTGGGGCCAGCCGCTGAAGGTGAACAGCGCCTACCGCTCACTGCTGGTGAACACCCGCGTGCACGGCTCGCGCAACAGCTACCACCTGCGCGGCCTGGCCGCCGACATCGACTGCGCCACCGACCTGGCGAAGGCCATGAGGCTGGCACTGACATGCCGCGATGAACGTCTGCCCGTGGCAGAGGTGATACTCTCGAAACGCGGAGCGCACTACTGGCTCCACGTGGCTCTCAAGACTGGCGATGACCGCAAGACAGCGGTCTTCACCATGACTACCTACTAATAAAGCGAATCTTGGCCAAGATAGCACAACAACAAACACAAACACAAAGTCTAACAATTTTTAAAAAAGAAAGGAAAACAAATTATGGCAACTAACAAGATTGAAATGAAGTACGACCTTCGTCAGCTCAACAACGAGAACAACAATGCACACCTGCTCTGGTTCCCCCGCGCCGTGCGCCACTCCACCCTGAACCTTCGCGGCCTGTCGGCCCACATCGCCGGTCACGGGTCCATCTACACCAACGACGTGGTGGTGGGCGTGCTCTCCAAGTTCAAGGACTGCCTCGTGGAACTCGTCTCGCAGGGCACTGCCGTGAAACTCGACGGACTGGGCACCTTCTACCCCTCGCTCGAGGCAAAGGGCGCAGAGACCCCCGTGGGCTATAACATCAGTGAGTACCTGAAGGGCGTACACGTGCGCTTCCTTCCCGAGAACAGCGAGGACGAGCGCATCACCAGCCGCACCATGAAAACCAAGGTGGCCATGAGCCAGAACATGATTATCGACATGAACGGTGTACCCAAGAAGATTGTCGAGGGACAGATCGTGGACTACGGCTATGACACCGAGGGCGACGAGAACGATGACAACACCAACAGCAACGAAGGTTAAACAGCAAGTAATGACGGATCCCTAACGAGGCCCGTCATCCTGCATAAAAACGACAAACGACAATGAAAGACTTCAAGAAACAACTCATCAAGCTCGGTATTCAGACTGTGATTGCGGCTCTCACCGCTCTGCTCACTGCCCTCGGCGTGACTGCCTGCCAGTAAGAAAACACTTCACCGACCATCCGGACAGCCTCTCAACAAGGCTGCCCGGACTTTTTGTGTGCTTTTTCCTTGCTCATGTCAGGAGAATGTCGTAACTTTGCAGCGTCCAAGTAGTAGGTCACGCTTCCCAGCGTGACAATGGCGTAACGCTTGGAAGCGTTACCTACTACTGCGTTAGTAATATAGAAGTCACTATGAAACAATACCTGGAATTACTGGACCGCATCCTGCGCGAGGGCGCGGAGAAGAGCGACCGTACGGGGACGGGCACGAAGAGTGTGTTCGGCCACCAGATGCGCTTCGACCTGAGCAAGGGCTTCCCCCTGCTGACCACGAAGAAGCTGCACCTGAAGTCTATCATCTACGAGCTGCTGTGGTTCCTGCAGGGCGACACCAACGTGCGATACCTTCAGGAGCACGGCGTGAGAATATGGAACGAATGGGCCGATGCCGACGGTGAGCTGGGACCTGTCTACGGCCACCAGTGGCGGTCATGGCCCGACTACAACGGCGGCACCATCGACCAGATAAGCATGGTGCTCGACCAGCTGCGCCATAATCCCGACTCGCGCCGCATGATGGTCTCGGCATGGAACGTGGCAGAGGTCAACCAAATGGCCCTGCCGCCCTGCCACACGATGTTCCAGTTTTATACCTCGCCTACGGGAGAAGGGGGGAAGCGGCGGCTGTCGTTGCAGCTCTACCAGCGGTCGGCCGACACGTTCCTGGGCGTGCCCTTCAACATTGCCTCCTACGCCCTGCTCTGCATGATGATGGCACAGGTATGCGACATGGAGCCGGGAGAGTTCATCCATACTACGGGCGACACGCACCTCTACCTGAACCATCTGGAACAGGCACGGCTGCAGCTGACACGCGAGCCGCGAAAGCTGCCCACCATGCGCATCAACCCGGAGGTGAAAGACCTCTTCGCGTTCCAATATGAAGACTTCCAGCTGGAGAACTACGACCCATGGCCGCACATCAAGGCCGAGGTGAGCGTGTAAAACATCTGGGAGCGCGGGCGTTCCCAGTATTACAGTTTTCCTGCCTCGTGATAGGAGAAATACTGACCGTCGGTGATGACGACGTGATCCATCAGGTGCAGGCGCATGACCTCACAGGCCCGCTTTATCTGCTGCGTCAGCGCATCGTCGGCACGGCTGGGCATGATGTTGCCGCTGGGATGATTGTGACAGACGGCGAGGATGGTGGCATTGCATAGCACCGCCTCGCGGATGATGATGCGCACGTCGACGGAGACCTCCGAGATGCCGCCGTGGGCAATCTTGAACTTCTTGATGAGCCGGTGGGCCTGGTTCATGTAGAGCACCCAGAACTCTTCCACGTCAAGGTCCTGTAGGAGCGGGTGCATGGAGTTGTAGATGCGCGTGGCGGTGTTCAGCTCCGGCCGCTCCTCGGCTGACTCCAACTGCCGCCGCTTACCCAGTTCGCAAGCCGCGAGGATGGTGATGGCCTTCGCCTCGCCGACACCCTTGTACTGCATCAGCTCCCGGATGGTCATCTTTCCTAACGTGTTCAGGTTGTTATTGCAGTCGCTTAGAATCTGCTGCATCAGTTCCACGGCACTCACGCCCGGATAGCCCGAACCGACAAGGATGGCCATCAGCTCGGCGTTCGACAGCGTCTCTGCCCCTTTGTCGCGCAGTTTCTCTCGTGGCTGGTCATCAGGCGACCAGTTGGCAATCGTCAGTTTAGACCCCGGGGTGATACTCATTATTGCTAATGTTTGTGGCAAAGGTAGCTATTATTTCCATAACCACCAAACATTTCTGCCTTTTTCTGCAAAAACTCGGCCTGGCAAGGTGGTAATTGTTAGAACGAGCGTGTCTCAATGAAAGTATGGAATGCCTGCTGATAGCCTTCCGGCACGTGGATGATTTCCTCGCCGATGTAGATACAGTCGTTGCGATCGACTTTCTTTATTTTGTCAACAGCAACAATGTATGAGCGGTGTACGCGCAGGAACTTATCTACGGGCAGCATGGCTTCCACTGCCTTCATGGTGAGGTGGGAAATGAGGGGCTTGCCCTCGCCGTCGAGGTAGAACATGACGTAGTCCTTCATGCCGTTGACATAGACGATGCTGTCGATGGCGACATTCCGCAGTTCACCGTCCACACGGATGAAGAGGCTCGTCGGCTGCTGGGTCATGGGGACGGACTCCTGAGCCATGCCTGGGTCAGCACCCCTGTCCCCATGACCTAACCAGTTCTTCGCCTTCTCTATAGCGGCAAGGAACTTGTTGTAACGGATGGGCTTCAGCAGGAAGTCGAGCGCACTCACCTCGTAGCTTTCAAAGGCATACTCCTTGAAGGCCGTGGTGAAGATAACACGGGTTTCAGTGGGAATCATGCGGGCCAGCTCCATACCGTTGAGGTCGGGCATCTGAATGTCGAGGAAGAGCAGGTCGGGCTTCTGCTCTTTCACGGCATTGATGGCCTCTACCGAGTCGGTGAACGCCCCTAATAGTTGCAAGTCGGTAGTCTTCGTGACAAACGACTCCAACAGTTTGACAGCCAGCGGCTCGTCATCGACAATGATACAAGACAACATTATTTACGAATTTATGATTTACGATTTGATAGTTTGCTGTGCAAATTTTTCATTATTCACTTTTACCTTAATCCTGACGTGGTAGATATTTTCGGGAGTGATGAATTGTTCCCATTCGTAGCGACCATGATAGAGGAGTTCCAGCCGTCGGCGGGTGTTCTCCAACCCAATGCCCGACCCGCTACGGTCAGCATCGTCCTTTGGGTAGTTGGTGTTGTCGCAGGTGAACACCAACCCGTCTGCCTGCTCCTCTAAGCGGATGTCGATGGTGGAAGGCCGGCTGCTGCTGACACCGTGCTTGAAGGCATTCTCGATGAGCGAGATAAACAGCAACGGGGCAATCTCAAGGTGGGCGGAGAGAGGCGGGAAATGAGCGGCGACGGTGGTATTCTCGTTACAGCGCAGCTTCATCAGCTCGATGTAGTTGCGCATGAACGTCACCTCGCCTTCGATGGGCACCATCTTCTTGTTCGTCTCATACATGGCGTAGCGCAGCAGGTCGCTCAGCTGGGCGATGGCATCCTGTGCGGCATCGGCATCAATCTGCGTCAGGCTGCTGATGTTGTTCAGCGTATTGAACAGGAAGTGCGGGTTAATCTGGCTCTTCAGCCATGCTAATTCGGCCTCGGTGTTCTTGGCCTTCTCTTCCTTCAGCTGCTGGCGTATCTCCCTGATGCGGATGAAGTGGCGCAGGCCGATGGCAATGGCGGCCACGAAACAGTTGATCACGAGGAACATCAGCAGGCCAGAGAAGAAGCCTATCCACATATTGGTGGTCATGGTGGTCATCTCTGGAATATCGTTCCTTGAGTGCCAGACATAGAAGAACTGGTAGTTCAGCCCCACAAACAGCACTAAGTTGCAGAGCGCGAAAAGCCAGAAGCGCTGACGGAAGAACAGATAGGGGCCGAGGAGGTAGAAATTGAGGAAATAGATAACTAACGGTGAACGGAATATTCCCCATACTATCCAGAACGACGTTGTGGTTGACACCACATCACGTGTGCTGAGGTAGGTGGCAAAGGGCAGTGCGAACAGGATCACTGCCCACACTGCCACCTGTGCCGCAAACAGCCAGATGTCTTTCTTCTCTACTTTCTTCATACGACTTCAATAATCGTTACTATCTTTTCTCTTTGCAGCGCAAAAGTAAGCACTTTTTCCCATTACCACAACTTTTTGCGCATTTTTTTTGATTCAGAGCGTGATAATTCATTATTAATCCGTTGTTTCATAAAATACGACTGTAATCCCGGCGGCAAAACCGCCGGGTACAGTGGCCTCGGAGGGAACGCCGGCTTCTCTAAGGCATCGTGGTGGTACTGCTGCCTGTGTTTCCAGAGCCGACACTGTTGAGCATCTCACCCTGTGACTGCTGCTCGATGAAGTCGTTCTGCACACGGCTCTGACGCTGCTGGCGGGCGGTCATCTTCGTGTTGCCGAAAGTGTAGCTGACGGTGAAGGTCACGCCGTAGATGGGCACGCGGATGTTGTTGTGAGCGGTGAAGTTGGTGCCGCGGCTGTAGGTCTCGATGTTCAGCTTGCCGCCTTTGTTCAGTCCCACGATTCCTGATACGCTCAGGTTGAGCTTATCGTTCAGCAAGGTCTTCGACAGACTGGCCGTCAACAGGTTGAAACCTCCGCTCCAGCCCTGCAGGGTGTAGCTCTTCGTCGAGGCGATGGCGAAGGCGCTGAGCTGCAGCTTCCAGGGCAGTGTCTGCTGCACGCCGCCCATGATGTTAGCCGTCCAGCCGCTGTTGCTCTGTGCAAGGGCATCGCTGCGCAGGTCGGTGTAGTTCAGTCCGCCGTTGAAGAAGAGGCGGGTGTTCTTCGTGATGAGGTAGTTCACGTAGGCGCTCAGTCCCGTCTGGTGGCTGCGGACGACGTTACCGTAGGTGGTGTTCAAAAGGTTGTTGTCATCGTAGAAGCTGTACTGAGAGATGGCGTTATCGACAAAGTTGTGGTGCAGGTTGAGGTTCATCATCAGCTTCGACGAGAACATGTTATAGACGAGGGACACGTTGTGGGCCTTCTCCACGTCGAGGTCGGGATTGCCGTAGGTCAGGGCAATGGGGTTGGTCTTATCGACATAGGGGTTGAGGTAAGAGATGCCTGGTCGCGAGATGCGCATGTTGTAGCTCAGACCGAGATTGCTGCCTTGCGAGAGGGTGTACTGCAGGCTAGCCGTAGGCACGAGCGAGCCATAGTCGGTGCTGAAGTCCTGACCATTGCCGAGATGGTACTCCACGTCCTGCCATGTCTGTTCGTAGCGCAGACCCACCTTCGCTCCCACCTTGCTCCAGTTTCCGGCATATTCGCCGTAGCCGGCAAGGATCTTGTTCTTGTACTCATACTCCGAGCTGGTGGAGGGGTCATAGACATCCTGTAGATAGTATTTGGCATCGGAAGTGGCATCGTGGAGCTGCAGTTTGCCGCCGAGGCTCAGGGTCTGGCCCGTGCCGAGAGGCATGGTGTAGTCGAGCTGGAAAATGTGGTTGGTAGTCTTGTTTTTGGTATCGGAGTAGCGGTCGGTGAGGTCGAGGGTGCTGGCGGGTACGGTTCCAGTGGATGAACCACTAAGCGCGGGGGAGGTGAAGGCGTTGGTCATCTTTGTGGTTGTGGGGCTGTAGGTGAGCTGGTAGGTAAAGGCCAGCGACTGGGTGTGCTCCTGGTTGAAGAAGCGCTGGTAGTCGATGCTGCCGCTGAACGAGGTTGTCGGGTTTTTCATGTCGGTGGTGCTGCTGTAGCTGTAGTTGGCAAGGCTTCCAAGCGTTGCAGCATCCTGACCGGACAGCGTAGTAGTCGTTGTTCCCGTGCTCTTGATTGACATTGAGTTCACCGAGGCTGTGGCGTTGATGCTACTCATGGAGTCGAGCTGGTAGCCCAATGTCAGGCTTCCCATGGTGAAGGGCGTCTTCACGTCGTTGGAACTGGTCATCAGCTGGCTGATACCGCTGTCCTGTATCTGCTCCATCTCGGTGGTGGTGTTTCCCGGCTTGTTGTATGAGGTCATCACATTGCCACTGTAGGATAGCTTACCCTGCTGGCCGCTCAAGAAGGCACTACCACCCATCTGCTTCGTGCCCACCGAGGCACGGACTGTTCCGTTATAGCCGTTCATGCTCTGGGCAGCCATAGGGTCCTGGCGGTTCATCACAATGTTCAGCACGCCCGCAGCACCCTCGGCATCGTACTTCGCGCCAGGGTTGGTCACCACCTCAATACTCTTCACCGCCGTGGCAGGCATGCTCTTGAATATCATCGAGGGGTTGTTCTGGAACATGGGGCTGGGCATGCCGTCCACATAGACCTTGAACGATGACGAGCCGTTGACCGAGATGTTATCCTGACCATCGACCGTCACCATAGGCACCTTGCGCAGCATGTCGAGCACGGTGTTCGATTTCGAGTCCTCGTCCTCGGCCACATTATAACTCATCTTGTCCACCTCCATCTTCACCAATGGCTTCTGGGCCACGATTTCCACGCCCTTCAGCATGTTCTCGTTCTGCATGATATATAATGTACCCATGTCGAGTGTCTTCTGGCTGCCCAGCTCCACGGTCTGCTTCAGGTCTTCCTTGCCCACGCTGCTGAACACGATGTCGAACTTGCCCTTGCCCTTCACCTCGTGCGAGAAGCGGCCCTCCTCGTCGGTGAGGAACATGGCTACGGGCTTGTCGGTCTTGCCAGCATTGAACACGCGGACGGTGGCAAAAGGCTCACTTTCGCCAGAAGTCTTGTCCGTCAATACGCCCTTTACTGTTGTCTGGGCTATCATGCTGACAGTCATGGTCAGCAGAACTACGATTGTAAATAATTGCTTTTTCATATTCTTTGCTTTTTAGTGATTTGTTTTTGATGTTGCAAAGGTATGCATAAAGAATGTCTGCTGCAAATCACTTTCGACGTTTACCCCCCTGCCTTTCGACGTTTCACAGGAATCATCACTTTTTGGGCAGAAAAAACTGTCTCTTTTTGCCGTTTCCTAACTTCTTTGTATTTCTGCACACAAAAGACGGGCAGCAAAGGCACAGATGGAAACCACACGGCTACAGTATGAGACGAACTAGACCCCTCTCAATGCCGACAACGAGGTCTACCAGCATCTGCGCATCTACAAGAAGACGGAGCAGAAAGCCGCTTATCTCGCCTCCATCATCAAGAATCCAAGCCTTCATCAACCTCTACACCGCCTTCCATATAACAAACTGTTATTTCTGAGCTCGTTTGGGAGCGCGGGCGTCCTCGCCCGCACCTGTAGCGGGCGAGGACGCCCGCGCTCCCAGTGAAGCTTAGGAGGCTTCTGAACTATTTGTAGAAGTTTTTCTCAAAGGCCTGGAACTCGTCCTTACCCAGTACGCAGCGTTTCCACCAGGATTCGATGAAGCCGAAGCCATAGCCCATGAGCTGGGTGAAGGCAGCAGGAATGGAGAGGAGGCCCACGTGGAGACTGCGGTTCTTTATGGAAGAGTCGATGAAGATGAGGGCACTATATAATATAATAGGTATAAGGGCGAGCACGCTGAACAAGAGGCCTACAAGTGCAAGACCAATGACACCCAGCGTGAAGACCGTGGGCAGCAGATGGACGAGCTTCAGCGTGCCAGGATGCCGCTTGGTGAGGTTGATACGGGCGATGCCGCTGTTATATACCTGACGGAAGAACTTCTTCAGGTCGGTGCGCCGCTTGTGCCACACCCAGGCCTCGGGGATAAGCGCCGTCTTAAAGCCCGCCTCCACGATGCGGTAGCTGAAGTCGATGTCCTCGCCAAAGCGCATCTTTGAAAAACCGCCCAGCTCCTGATAGACCTCGCGACGGATGCCCATGTTGTAGGAACGGGGATAGAACTTGTCCAAGGCCCCACCCTTATCCCCCCGAAGAGGGGAGGAGCCTCCACGGATGCCTCCCGTGGTGAAGAACGAGGTCATGGAGTAGCTGATGGCCTTCTGTATGGGCGTGAAGGAGGGGTGAGCTGCGTCGGGGCCGCCGAAGGCAGAGAAGGGAGTAGTGGGTGCTGAGAGGTGTGAGGTTACTGCTGACAGGTAGTTGTCTGGTAGCACCACATCGCTGTCGAGCACGATAAGCCATTCGCCGTGGGCACGCTCTGCCCCGTAGTTACGACTCTGGCCAGGGCCGCTGTTTGGCTTGGCATAATAAAAAAGGTGAAGGATGCCCGCGTACTTGTCGCAGACATCCTTACATGTCACAGTGGAGCCATCCTCCACAATAATTACCTCAAAGTCTTTCACCGTCTGCTGGCAGAGGCTCTGCAACAGCTCGTCCACCTCATCGGGGCGGTTGAAAACGGGAACGATAATTGAATATCTTACCATGATGTCTGTTCTTTTGCCGCAAAGTTAGGGAAAAAATCTGAGTCCGACAAACTTTTGCCGCCTTTTCTTGTTTGTTTCATGGTATTTCCTAATCTTTCCCAAAAAAGCATGGTAATATTTGGCGGTTCATACGAAAAACCGTAACTTTGCACACAGATTATGCCTAAAACTAAACGAAAGAAAGTATGAAGAAGCTACAATCAAAACTATTTGGGCTGTTGGTCATACTGACAGTCTCAATGATGACATTGATGGCCGTCAGTGCCTGCTCCAAGGATGACGACAAAGGCGATGGAGGCGGTGGTTCCGTAACTCCCGACCCCAATATCCCTGAGCTCTCTGAAATCAAGTACGAACTTGCCCCTACGGCCACCATCGTGCCCGAGGAGGTGACAAAGGCCGTGGCCAATGTTGACACCCTCGGCCACAAGCTGACTCTCCCCACCAGAGCCGCAAAACCCGAGGTGGGCCAGACGCTCATCTTCAACACTCCCACTAAGCAGCTGCCCTACGGTCTGCTGGCCAAGGTGAAGGAGGTCACGGAGAACGGCAATGGCTACGTGGTGACCTACGAGGATGCCGAGCTGAAGGATGCCTTCAAAGACATTGACATTCCTGAGCAGTACATCTCTATAGGCGAATATGTTGAGCACATCTATGATGCCGACGGCAAGGAACTGGCGTTCAGCCGCGAGGTCGAGACCCGTGCCAACGGCTCGAAATCCTTCCCAATCAAGCTGCCTGAAGTGGGGTGGAAGGTTGCCAAGGGCGTTGAGCTGACACCGAAAATGAGCATCGATCTGATGATGCGCTATGTGTTCCAGTTCGGCGACTACGAACTGTCCTACTGCGGCATCAACCTGGATGCCGATGTCACCGTGGGTGCCGACCTTAACTTCATCATCGACGAGCATGCATTCAAGCCGATGAAGATTTATCTGTTCACTATCGTCTGCGGAGCCATCCCCATCGGCCCTGTGGTGCTTAATCCAAACATCGATGTGTATGGCATTGTGAAAGCCGACGGCAAGGTCACGCTTGAAGCCTCTATCAGCTATGAGCGCACCATACACGCAAAGATGCGCTACCAGAAAGGTGCGGGCCTTTCGGCCGAGTGCAACCTGGAGCCAGAGGGACCAGAAGCCCTGAAGTTCACCTTTGGTCCCAAGTTCGAGGGAGGACTCTCCTACGGTGTGGCCATGGGCGGCTACATCGGCATTTATGGCAAGACCCTCGGCGTGCGCCTACGTCTGAATATGGTGAAGAAGGAGACCATCAGCGGTAAGCTCGACCTCTTAGCGTTTGTCGGTAACACGAATGACTGGCTCATGCCCTACAGTGCCGACCCCACGCAGTACCCCGATGCCAATGCCTACTGGCTGAAAGCACTCGACAACATCCTGAAGTGGAAGTTCAACCAGTTTGAGGACATCATGTACAACCAGGCTTTCGCTGTCTCCCTGGGTTGCGACTTGCACACCATCGGCGTGGACGTGGTGCAGAAAGACCTGCCGGAGGTCAGCTATCCCATCTCCTCCGACCCCATCATGCCACAGGTGAAGATTGAGGAGAAGGACTTCTTCGACTTCAACGGCAACGACGTGACGCTGAAACTGCACCACAAGACGAAGAGCGTGCTCGACGCCCTGACCGAGTTCCGCACCGAATTCAAGCGCGTGGGAGCCAAGGACACGGAGCAGCCCATCGTGAAATACTTCGACTTTGACGACGAGAAACGCAAACTCCTTGAGGCCAACGACAAAAATGCTGACATCACCTCCACCGCCAAGGTCACGCTCAACGGCCAGGATAACTACGACATCACGGTCTATATGAATATCCTGAATGTAGATATTCCCATTTTCGAGGGGTATGCAAAGACGGATACGCTAAACTTCGACGAGATTGAGATGGTCGATTTCTTTGGCAATCTCTATTGCAAATACGATGCTTATGAGAATATGGACCCCTATCATTTGTCTGTTTCCAGTTCTGAATTCCGCTTCAGCCCTGAGTATGAGGACTGCCTGTTCACTGTCAAGAAACATGGAAAAGGATTCACTTTTGAGGGCACACGGATTCTGACAGGAGGAAAGACGATAGAAAGAGACAATGAGGAAATCAAGTTGTCGTTCACGGTTGACGAATTGAACTACAATAAGGTTTCCTCGGCAAAAAACATCGTTGCGGAATACTATGGAACAAGCTATCAGGGAAGAAGCCACACGAAATGGGTCCTAAAGGGTGAGATGCCATTAAAGAGAGCTAACTACGGTTCTCTGAATCCTTATATGAAGTTTTCTGACTTTTTCGACTGGGAATGTAGTCAAGCCGATAAAAACTGGATGATTTCAGAGATTACCGGCGAAAAGACCTTTATCCATGACGATGACCCTTCGCCAAGGAAATTCACGTACACTCCGGGAGATAAGGACAAAGCAAATATTACGGTTTATTTCAAGGTAAAAGAGTGATTACCGCCTTCTGGTTTATAAAAAAGAATATGGGCAACGATGCCGGGTAATAACCGTTTGTCGTTGCCCATACTTTGTCTCGACTCTCTCCCAGACTGTCTTTGTGAGGGAGTGAACTAACTAGAAAACGAGGAAGCTTACTCCTTGGCGCGGGCGAGGTAGCTACCATCGCGGGTGTCCACTTGGATGAGGTCGCCCTCATTGATGAACAGGGGCACGCGCACCTCAGCGCCGGTCTCTACAGTTGCGGGCTTGAGGGTGTTGGTGGCTGTGTCGCCCTTGATGCCTGGCTCAGAGTGAGTGACGCGCAGGATGGTCTTCACGGGCATCTCGGCGTAGAGGATGGTGCCGTCGGTGGTGTCGCTGACAACCTCCACGATGTCGCTCTCTTTCATGTACTCATGGCCGATGACGAGGTCGTTGTCGATGGGAATCTGCTCGAAGGTCTCCTGGTTCATGAAGATACGGCCGGTGTTGTCCTCGTAGAGATACTGGTAGGGGCGGCGCTCGATGACCACGTCCTCGAGCTTCTCACCGATGTTGAAACGGCGCTCTAGCACACGGCCGTCGCTGACGTTCTTCAGCTTGATGATCATAATGGTGTTTCCCTTACCTGGCTTGCGATGCTGGAAGTCGATGCAAACCCAAATGGAACCGTCCATGCGGATGGCGGTGCCTTTCTTAATGTCTTGTGAGTTAATCATAATTTATTGTGTTATTGCTAATTCGGCTGCAAAGGTACGCATTTTGCGCGAACTGACCAAAAAAAGTGTGCTCTTTTTACATTTAACCCTTTGCTATGACGTTATTTCTTGTCACATCTTTAGTGCAAAGCATGATGACGTGGTCACCGTTGGACAATGTCGTGGCAAAGATGTAGTCAGTGCCACCGTCTGCAAGTTTCAGCCTTCGGCGCAGCTCGTCGGCTGTGAGCGGGAAGTTGCGCACGGAGATATTTACCCTCTGAAGATGACCTAGTACGGATCTCAGCTCACGCTTGTTCATGGTGGTGACTGAAGTGATGAGAAAGCTGCGGCCAGGGAAACCCGTAATGTGGCTGTCAGAAGTGAACAAGTGACTGTTGGGTGCCAATTGCCTGACACCAAAGTCGGCGGTCAGTTCGTGGAAACATCCTGCCTTCATCACCGCCGCGTTGGGTTCGTAGAGGAAAGATTTGGGATTGGAGAATGAAAGTTGAAGATTGAAGATTGAGGATTGAGGATTGAAAGATGAAAATCGAAGAGGACTGTAGACAGTGCGGGAGCCGTCGCTAGAATGAATGTCGATGCAAACCATGCGTGGGGGGACGTCTATTGCTACATTGGAATCTTGCCTGACTAGCAGGAGCAGTAGCTCCTTACACTCGTTGTCAACAGCCACAACGTGAACTTCTTGGACATGATGTGGGGCAAGGTCGGCAATGGCCTTTCGCCAGTCGAGCATGGGTGAGAGCTTCAGCAACACGTATTGGGAATGACGGAGCAGACCGTCCATCATGGCTGTCACGTCGGGGGTGCAGTCGGCAAGGGCGTATGTACGGGCTCCATGGGAGTCACGGCGGGCTGGGTCTAGATAAATCAATGTGAAATTGCCCGCTGTGCTGAGGTAGGTGGCGGCATCGGCACTGACGGTAATAACATTTTTTTTGCCCAAAAGGGTGAGGTTGTGGGCAGCAAAAGCGCAGAGGTCAGGGTCTCGCTCCACGTAGACAGCCTCATCGAAAGCATCGGCCATGAATGCGAAATCCACGCCGAAGCCACCGGTAAGATCGAGGAATTTTCGATTTACGGATTTTCGATTTACGGATTTTCGATTTTCGGTTTGGCCTGTGTCATGGGAAAGAATCCTGTCTGCTATCTCTCTTTTATAACGGGCGGTGAGTTCACTGGAGCACTGCTCCATGTTGAGATGGGGCGGATAAACGATGCCATCAATGGTAGCCCATGAGGGTAGCTTGCGGCACGCCGTCTGCCGCCCCTGAATCTGCTGAAGAGCCAAAGGTAGGTCTACCTCCGAATCTTTGCAACCACGGAGAGCCAGCATACGAACATCGTCATGTACATGCTGGAGAACATATCGAAGTGTGGCCTCGTTTATCATTTTCGCTGCAAAGGTACTCAAAATATTGAAGGGAACACGTCAATTTGCATAAAAATCTAAAAATTATCGTTCAATTTATTTGATTTTTCTAAATTTATTTGTCGTTTAAGAAAAATAACAGTAATTTTGCAAGCTAAATTTTGTAAAAACGTAAGTATTATATATGGAAAAAAGACTTTTGACGCTCCTTGTGGGGCTGTTCCTCATGGTTGGGGCAGCCATCGCACAGGAAAAAATCAGCGGAACGGTCTATGAGGACACCGGAGACCCCTGTATCGGGGCCACCGTGCTCATACAGGGCACGAAGCAGGGTACGAAGACCGACGTTAACGGACATTTCGACATCACCGTGCCGAAAGGTAAAAAAATTGTGGTAAGCTACATAGGAATGGTGCCGCAGACGGTGAAACCGCAGAATGGCATGAAGATTACGCTGAAGGCAGATCAGCATACTGTGCAAGAAGTTGTTGTGACGGGTATTCAGAAGATGGACAAGCGCCTGTTTACTGGAGCCACGACGAAGATTGATGCCAGCGAAACAAAGCTCGACGGTGTGGCCGATGTCACACGTGCACTTGAAGGTCGCGCTGCTGGCGTGTCGGTGCAGAACGTAAGTAGCACTTTCGGTACTGCTCCGAAGATTCGTGTGCGCGGCGCCACCTCTATCTACGGTTCGTCATCGCCCCTGTGGGTGGTCGATGGTGTGATTATGGAGGATGCCGTGAATGTGGATGCCGACGATCTGTCGAGTGGCGATGCCACGACGCTGATATCAAATGCCATTGCCGGTCTTAACGCTGATGATATCGAGTCGTTCCAAGTACTGAAAGATGGTAGTGCGACCTCTATTTATGGTGCACGCGCTATGAGCGGTGTGGTTGTCATCACCACGAAGAAAGGTCGTTCAGGACACAGCAGCATCAACTATACGGGTGAGTTCACTCACCGCCTGAAGCCCTCCTACTCGGACTATAACATCTCGAATTCACAGGAGCAGATGGGTATCTATAAGGAGATGGCTGCTAAGGGCTGGTTGGAGTTCTCGCAGGTGGCCAATGCCTCATCGGCCGGTCTCTATGGAAAGATGTACGGTTTGATGAATATGTATAACGAGGAGACGGGCAATTTCTACTTGCCTTATACGGAGGCGGCCATGAACGACTACCTGCGCGAGGCAGAGTTTCGTAATACCGACTGGTTTGACTTGCTCTTCAACAGCAATATCATGCAGACCCACTCCGTAAGCGTCTCTTCGGGTACTGACCGTGCATCGCTCTATGCTTCATTATCGGCTATGATTGACCCTGGCTGGACCAAGGACTCGAAGGTGCAACGCTACACGGCTAACATCAACGCATCGTACAAGTTGTCGAAGAACCTGACTGCTACGCTTCGCACCAATACAAGCTACCGTGACCAGAAGGCTCCGGGCACCCTGAACCAAAGTACCGACGTGGTCAGTGGAGCCGTTAGCCGTGACTTCGACATTAACCCCTTCAGCTATGCCCTGAATACTAGCCGAACACTGGACCCCTATCAGATTTATACACGCAACTATGCTCCTTTCAGCATCTTCTCAGAACTTGACAATAACTATATCGATATCGATGTTATGGACACCAAGTTCCAGGGAGAGCTGGAATGGAAACCCTTTTTAGGACTCACGCTCAATGCGCTGGGCAGCTATCGCATCAACCGTTCTGACCGTGAACACATCATTCTTGACGGTTCAAACCAGGCAGAGGCCTATCGTGCAGGTGTGAACAATCCGAACATCATGTACTCCAATCCCTATTTGTACACTGACCCCGATAAGCCCAATTCATGGCCTATCTCAGTGATGGAAAAGGGCGGTATCAACATCTTGAACCGTAATGAAGTGAAGCAGTTGGACTTTCGCTTTACTGCCAATTACAACCATGTTTGGAGTGTGAAGGGCGTGGAGACCCATATCTTTAGCGCACTGGCTGGTATGGAGGCCAATCGTGCTGACTACGATGCTGCCGAATTCCAGAACTACGGCATACTCTATAACGAGGCTCGCCTACAGGTGCTTACTCCCGACTTCTTCAAGCAGGCCAAGGAGGAAGGCACCGAACTGACCCAGTTCTCGCGTTCATACAACCGCCGGTTGGCCTACTTTGGTAATATGAACTACTCGTACAAGGGTCGCTACTCGGCCAACCTGACAGCCCGTTACGATGGATCGAACCAGTTAGGCAAGAGCCGCCAGAGTCGCTGGCTCCCTACTTGGAACGTTTCGGCATCGTGGAATGCCCATGAAGAGACATTTTTCAAGAAGTTCATGGAGCGCACCAACAGTGCCCTCTCTCATGCCACCCTGCGACTGAGCTACTCGCTCGTCGGTGAGCAGACGGCCGCATCGAATGCACAGGCCATCTTCCGCAGTACTAACATGTGGCGCCCGCAGGGTGACCAGCAGGAAGTGGCACTCTACCAGTCGAGCTATGCAAACAAAGACCTTACTTACGAGAAGAAACACGAGTTCAACGTAGGTCTTGACCTGGGTTTCTTTCAGAACCGCATTAATATTGTGACCGATGCTTATTGGCGCGACAACTTCGATCTCATGGGTTACTACTATTCGCAGCTGGCAGGTCGCCAGTATGCTAACGTGGCCTCGATGAAGAGCCATGGTGTGGAAGCCACTATTTCATCGCAAAACATCATGACAAGGAATTTCCAGTGGAGTACCGACCTTACTTTCGCTTACAACTATACTGAAATCACCGACCTGATGTCAGTGTCGCGGGCCATCGACCTTGTCTCGGGCAACGGTTATGCACGTGAGGGGTATCCGCACCGTGCACTGTTTTCCTATCAGTTTGTGGGATTGAACGATGAAGGTATTCCTCAGGTGATTAACGAAGAGGGCGAGGTGACCACTAGCGATGTATACTTCCAGGAGTACGAGCGTCTGGATCACCTGGTGTACGAGGGACCGTCGGAGCCCACCTACACGGGTGGTCTGAACAACATGTTCCGCTGGAAGAACTGGCGACTGAACGTCTTTATTACCTACAGTTTCGGTAACAAGCTTCGTCTGGATCCCGTCTTCTCGTCAGCATACAGCGACCTGGCCGCCATGCCGAAAGAATTTAAGAACCGCTGGGTGATGCCCGGCGATGAAAAGACGACCGATATTCCAGCTATCGCCTCTGTGCGCCAGAACTATAACGACCGTTATCTGAGCTATGCATATAACGCCTATAACTACTCTACGGCCCGTGTGGCCGATGGCGGCTTCATCCGTCTGAAGGACGTGTCGCTGACGTACGACTTCTCGCCGAAACTCATCAACAAAATAGGGCTGGGTAGCGCATCACTGAAACTCGATGCCACCAACCTCGTGCTACTCTATGCTGACAAGAAACTTAACGGACAGGATCCGGAGTTCGTGAACTCTGGTGGTGTGGCTACGCCGCTTTCCAAGCAGTTCACTTTCACTGTCCGACTGGGCATCTAAATGATTGAAAATTGAAGATTGAAAATTGAAGATTATGATGAAAACATATATATATAATAAGGTGAAGAGAGCCATAGGATTTTCTTCTCTTCTCCTTCCTCTCTCTTCCCTCCTCTTCATAGGCTGTACTGACAGCTTTCTTGACGAAGAGCCTGATGACCGCACCAAAATCGACACAACAGAAAAAGTCATCAAGCTGTTCATTTCGTCTTATCCTGATGCAAACTACGGCTGGGTCTGCGAATTATCGAGCGATAACGTGATGGACCTGAACTCTGTGCACCTGCCTGCCAGCTCTCAGGCAAAACAGGAGTCCACACACTATAACCTTACCTCTTCGGGACGCCAGGACGACGAGATGTTCTGCTTCGAACCGGTAAAGTCATCAACTTCGAGCGATACGCCCGCAGGTATATGGACTAGTTTCTACGGTGCCATCAACTCAGTGAACGAGGGTTTGCAAGCACTCGATGAACTGGAAAAGAACGGTGCTACCGTTGATGCTAAGTTCCGCGCCGCACGCGCAGAGGGACTGCTTATACGTGCATACAGCCACTTCATCCTTGTCAACTGTTTCTCGCAGGCTTACAAGAATGATGAGTTGAGTCGGAAGGACATAGGCATTCCCTACGTCACAGAGCCTATCGTCACTGTCGACGATAACTACGACCGTAGCAATGTCACTGAAACCTATAAGAAAATTGAAGCCGACTTGGAAGCTGGACTGAAGGATATCAGCGACATCAACTACCAGAAGCCCAAGTGGCATTTTAACGTGAATGCCGCCCATGCCTTTGCTGCAAGATTCTACCTTTACAAGCGCGAATGGCAGAAAGTATGGGATCATGCTACTGCCGTCTTGGGCGACAACAATATCCAGCTGCTCACCCGTATGTTCGACTACAGCGGACTTGACGACTGTACCTACCTGAGTGACTATGCCAACGTTTGGCAGGATCCCGATATCTATAGCAACATCATGCTCATTGACACCTATAGCACAATCTTGCGAAAGGCACGCTATCGCTATAGCCAAGGTTCGCTCGTGGCTCGGGCCATCTATTATCACAATTCACCGCTATGGCCCAGGTGGGCTGCCAACCCCTCCATCATCGTCAGCGGACTGGGTGGCAATGGCTATGGTGCCTACTATCCTGCATGGATTAGTGAGCAGTTCCAATATTCCGACAAGGTGGCTGGCATAGGCTATGCACACACTATCCGCCGGGAGTTCACATACGCAGAGCTGCTTCTGGAGCGTGCCGAGGCACAAATTATGATGGGCGACTACGAAGGTGCTTTCAACGACCTTGCAACATACGCCGAGAGTCTACAGAAATTCTCGCCCGCAACCAAGCAGGTATATGCAGCCAACGGTGGCATGGTAACCCTTACCAAAGACATGATTAACGGCAACCGGGCATGGTTCGCGAAAAAAAGCAACAACAACTACAACTGCTTTAACGACTGGAACTTCGTGACCAATATGAGTCCCGACTACGTTATTCCTGAGGAAGCAGTCCCCTTCATGAACTGCCTGAACTACTTCCGTCGCTATGAGACCAATTTCTCAGGATTACGTTTCTTCGACCTGAAGCGATGGGGTATGGAGTATACACATGAATACGGCCCTAACAACATCAAGTACACCCTGACTTGGAACGACCCACGTCGTGCTCTTGAAGTACCGCAGGATGCCATCGCTTCTGGACTGGAGCCCTCACGGCCACTGCAGGTAGACTCGGTTTCGAACGAGAAAGTGATAATTCTACAGAATACCCTTGTTGAGAACAACGAAGAATAAGAAAGGAGAATATTATAATGAAGAAACTGAATGTTTTGGCACTGGCGTTCCTGGCCTATTTAGTTTTCAGCACGGTCATATCTTGCTCTGATGACGATTTGGGACCCACCATCTTCCCCGTAGGTGAGAAACCACTGGACCGAACGCTGGGAACATTCCCGCTCGACACCTTCATCAAGAAGAATATGTTGGAGCGCTATAACATGAAATTCATCTATCGCATGGAGGACGTTGGTGCCGATATGCAGAAGAACTTGGTGCCTGCCAAGTATGAGAAGAGCGTAGAGCTGGCCATTCTCACGAAGTACCTGTGGCTTGATGTCTATGACAAGCTGGCTGGCGAGAAGGAAGTATTCCTGAAGAAGTATGCACCACGCATCATCCACGTCATTGGTTCTCCGGCATACAATGATGACGGTTCACGCACTGTTGGCGTGGCTGAGGGAGGCGTGAAGATTACCCTCATGGAGACCAATAAGCTCAATGTCAATGAGATTGAAGGCCCCAATGGGCTGAACAACCTCTTCTTTCACACCATGCACCATGAGTTCGCTCATATCCTTGACCAGACCTATCAGCGACCCACGGAGTTCGACCTGCTTTCATCAAACCTCTACGATGCTTCATGGAACGACAAGCACGACTCTGTACAGTGCTCGCTAGGGTTCGTAACACCATACGGCTCGTCGGCTAACAGCGAAGACTGGGTTGAAGTGCTTTCCTGCTATGTGACATACACGCAGGAGCGTTGGAACCAGCTACTTGAGACAGCTTCCTACGATTGGGAAGATGTCGAGATGACGGACACGAAGTACGACTCGCTTTTCTGGAACTATCAAGAGAAGAACGGACGTCTCGTGAAGACCAGTCGCAAGACGGCATCTGAGTATGACATAGACACCATCGGTTACCTGCACCAGCTTTCTAACGGTGACTATAAGGTAGCACGCAAAGTGGTAAAGCGCGATGCTGACGGTTGGGTGCAGACCGACACCTTGGGCAACTGGACTTATGACCGTGAGCGCTGGGACAATATTGACGGACGCGATGTCATCCTCACCAAGGTCGGACTCGTTCATGACTGGTTGTCAGCAAACTGGGACATTGACCTGGATGCACTGAGGTGGGAGGTGCAGAGACGGCAATATCTGACTGATGCCGAAGGCAGTTTCGTGCGTGACAGCCGCGGCAACTATCTAAACCGTCTGATTCAGCCTGCTCCTGAAGACCCGTCGAAGACCCTCTTCGAATATCTAAGTGAAGAAATTGAAGGGTACAAGAAACTGCACGAAGAAGCATTAAAGAATAAGTAAAGAATACAGCCTTATGAAGAAAATATTATCCATTTCACTGATTCTTGTCACAGCGTTAGGCTTCTCTGCCTGTTCGGGAGAGGAAGATGACCTATTCGAGGCATCGGCAGCCGAGCGCCTCAATGCAGCCAGTGCACTGTATTCCGCACGTCTTACGGCACAGCCCAACGGATGGGCCATGCAGTATTACCCTACCTACGATGACGAAGCCCCTAATGGAAAGGGTTATCTCATGCTGACACGCTTCAATAAGGACTTCACTGTTGATGTCTCTGGCTATGACTGGCCCGAATGGAGATACGAGAAACCCGCCAATGCTGATGCTGATGCCAGCGAGGAGTGGATTTGTCACTACATCAACGAATACAGGGAGGATACCTCCTTTTGGGAGGTAATAACCGACAACGGCCCTGTGCTCTCTTTCAACTCTTACAACTCTGCGTTCCACTTTTTCTCCGATCCTGATTACCGCGAGACGGGAACTGGCTTCGGTGGAGACTATGAGTTTGTTGTGGTCGAGGCGCCTGAGGATGCTTCCTACATGGTGCTAAAAGGTAAAAAGCGGGGCACCTATAACCTGCTCACACCCGTGGAAGAGGGAATCGACTATGCCACCTATATGGCAGATGTCAAGGGCTTTCACAACTTCATTTTTCCAGAGAGCGAATTGGTGAGCAATTTGGTGCATTTCGGCGATACCATCTATCGCATGGACGGTTCAAACGACGGACTGCCCAATATCTATCCCTTCGATGGCGACCCCGTTATTTATGAGAGTTTCAACCCGTTCCTCATCACCAAGCGCGGCAACGATTACTATCTGAGATTCCGTGATGCCTTTGAACGCGATGACATGGATGGTGAGCTGCGTGAACTGCGTTATGACAGCATTCAGGACAAGTTCATTGGTGTCAACAATGCAAATTTCCAGATTACAGGCTATTACCAAGGACGCTTTCTCAGAGAGAAAATATCTTCGGGCAGCAAGCCTCAGTTGGTTGCTGGCGAAGAAGTGTCAGAGTTGCTAAATTCCTACATGACCGATGTCGCAGCCAGCTTTGCACAAATCAAGGATCCCAAGGATCGTAAGAAACGCTCATACGGATTCGTTGGACTCAGTTTTGCCTATGATGGAAAAGAGGAGAAGTACGTGTGGAACGTGATATTCCGTGTGCCCAGCTCTTCGGCCAACTCTACTGCAGCATATATTTTCGAGGCTGACATCACCGACAATGATGTCACGATGAAATACGTTGGCCCATTCGATGAGAGCGCAACGAACATCAGCAACGTCATACCAAAGATTTCGGAACTGATGAATGTGCTGACCCAGGAATACACCATCTCGCCTGTAATTTCAAACTTTGACCTGTCGAAGCTGAAGCTCACTTCAAAGACAAACCCCGACTTGTGGTTTATACTTAACATCAACAAATAATAACGACATTCAAAAGAATTATGAAGAAGACACTACTACTAGTCTGTGCTTCCATGCTAGCATTGGCATCGTCAGCACAAATGGAAGTCTCCAAGAGTCTCAACAACCGGGAGACGATGAAAGCAGTGGCTATCGAAGCAGGAATGGCTCCTGTCACTGCATGTACGAACCGTGTTGAGCGTCTTATTCCAGCGAATAAGGTGGCTCGCAAATCTCCTGCCGACGGCCTTTGGTATCAGCGCCCTGAGGGTTCGCTATGGGTGAGTGGTTCAGAGGTTGGCTACACCTTCCTACCCGCATTTACCGATTTGATATGGCAGAACAAGGCTACAAACAAAGAATCCACCACGTGGTCTGTCGTTACACCAAACGGTGTTAATGAAAAGGATGGTAACGAAGATAACGACTACAATGTAATGTATGGTAACGGTGGTTATTATGTTCCAACCATCAACTCAGGGGATAAGTCATTCAACATCGGCGATATCCTTGACGAGGAAGGTAATAAAATCGTAGCTAACGTGGCCTATACCACCGATACGCTATACTGGTCTCTCCAGCATGTGAATGCTGCTGCAGGTATGTGGTACGGATTCTCTGACGGTGCTGTGTTTGGGACCATGGAAAGACAACTGAAGATGGAAGACGGTTCAACCATCACTGGCAGGGTCGATGCCATCCACGAGGTATTCAATAAGCCCCCAAGACCTTTGTACATCTCATCATTCTTTTTCTACGTTGTCAGTGAGGTTGAGGACTTCCTGCCCGAAGGCAAGGAGATGAAGCTCGTCGTGCGCAAAAGAGGTGAGGAGGATGTTCTTGGAGAGACCATTGCAGAAATGCCTTTCACCCTTAACGACACCATTTATGTTGACGATATACCAAGCGGCAGCTGGGCGAAGAAAATGGGAGCGTTCGAGGTGAAGCAGATAGAGAAGGACGCTTTCGGTTCCGATGTGCAAATCCCCATCATTGTCGAAGATGCTTTTGTCATCAGTATTGAAGGGTTTGAGCAGGAGAATGTCAACTTCTCCCTGTATATGGTTGACGTGATGCAGACCTCCATCGATTTCTATGAGACCACAGGCAATGTGGTTCCTACGTTGCGCTCATATATTAACAAGGAGACTGGCGAGAAGTTAGATGGAATGGGATTCTGCCAATATATCGATTCGGAAATGAGTGCTCAATACAACAAGGAGGATGGCACCAATATTGACTGGACTCGACAGTACAATGCCTCCATCATGCTGAATGCCATGTATGACGTGGCCTATATAGAGGAAGACCATTGCGAAATGGTCGCTCCTGTCGAGGGTGGTATCATCGAAACGAAGGCAGAGTTTCTGGAGGACGAGGAAGACCCCGACTCTGGCTACCACGACAATGTAATCCGGGTTTATAGCACGCTGCCTTGGTTCTCCACATGGGAAGGTATGGAAGGTGCTGAGAACTATTTCGTCGTTAATGCCAATGATGAGGAAGAAGCTCCCGACTGGATTGAGATCAATGGCATTTCTGACAATTATTTTGAAAGTTATGACATGAACATCGTGCAGCTCACTGCAGCTGCGCTGCCTGAGGATGTTGAAGGACGAAAGGCAGAGCTGCGCATCATCAGTGATATGGGTGCCAGTTCTGAGGTCATCACCATCACACAGGGCAAGGTGGAAGAGGCTGTCCAGGGCGACGTCAATAACGATGGAACGGTCGATGTGGCTGACATCTCTGCAATCATCAGCGTTATGGCTGGCACCGCAGAATATAGTAATGCCGACGTGAATGGCGATGGAACGGTCGACGTGGCCGACATTTCGGCAGTCATCTCTGTCATGGCTGGAAAATAAGAACTTGAACCAAAGCACTGAAAGAACCTATTAAGGTAGGTGTTTATTTCTAGACTATACACGTTAAGTCCGCTGCATCAATAGGTGCGGCGGACTTTTTTTGTTGGCAACTGGCGTGAGGGTAAGTGAATTAATGCTAAATGGTTGGTCGTTTCACTGAAAATGCGTACCTTTGCACCCTTACCAGAAAAAATACTGACAATGAAGCGAATAACAATGATTCTCCTCTCGGTGCTGCTTTCTGTGGCATCGTCCTATTCACGTCCGGCCTACCCAGGCACGGCGCGTGTTCAACAGCCCGACGGCACGTATGTCACCATTCGTCTTGTAGGTGACGAATACCGTAGTTTCAACACCACTTCCGATGGCTATACGCTGACGCGCAATGAGCGGGGCTACTACGTCTACGCCCGGCTCGGTGCCGACGGACAGCTGGCTCCCACCACATTTATTGCTCGTGACTCGGCTGAGCGCACCCCTCAGGACTGTGACTACCTGAAGAGCGTAGGCCGCCGTCTCACCCCCCGGATGAGTGAAGAGCAGACAGCTGCTCTGCACCGCAACCGGGTGTCACAGTCGCAAGCCCTTGCACAGCGCAGGGCCTCACACTATGACTACAGCAAGTTCCGTGGGCTGGTGATTCTTGTGGAGTATAACGACTGTCCCTTCCAATACGATGACTATCGCGACATCATGGACAGGATGATTAACCAAGAGAATTATACTGGCGAGGAACGCACCAATGCCGGCTCGTCGAAGTGTACTGGCTCCATCCGCGACTATTTCAGCGACAACTCCAACGGTGTTTTTGTGCCGCATTTCGATGTCGTGGGGCCTGTGAAGATTGACCGCAGCCAATACTATGCGCGTCCCGATGGCAAGCAGGAGACGGCAAAGTATTCACAGTTGATGATTGATGCCGTGAATGCCGCCGACGACATCATCAATTTCAAGGATTACGATGTCGATGGCAGTAACGGTGTGCCTGACGGCGTTGTTGATATGATTTATTTCATCTTTTCCGGCCTGAGTTCCCATGTTGTCGGCAACGATGAACGGCTGCTATGGCCCCATCAGTCAGACCTCTCCTACCGTTATCTTTACAAGGATGGTGTCCAAATAGGTCGCTATGCCTGCTCCACCGAGCTTTTGGGCAACTCCGATTGGAATATCCTTGAGGGTATAGGTACCATAACCCATGAGTTCAGCCACGTACTTGGCCTTCCCGACTTCTATGACACGAACAACATGAACGACGAGGAGTGCGTAAACCCTGGTGAGTGGTCGATTATGGCCAATGGTGCCGACGGTAATTCAGGGCGTACACCTGTCAATCTCTCGCTCTACGAGCGCTATGCCCTTGGCTTTGCCACGCCTCAGGTCATCAGCGAGCCTGGGGCCTATCAGATGGAGGCCATACATAAAAGCAATGCGGGCTTCCGCATCAACACACCCGTGAAGAGGGAGTTCTTCCTGCTGGAGAATCGTCAGAAAGTGAAGTGGGATAGCCCTTTGCCTGGACACGGTATGTTGATTTTCCGCGTTGACTCCACAAACTCAGCGGCATGGCTATACAACTCGGTGAACGACAACCCCAAGCACCCCTACTATGAGCTGGTGCGGGCCAAAGGTGTTCAAGCCACCAATTACGACCCCTTCCCCTCCACTGGCCGTGACCCCTTCCCAGGTTTTGGCCGCGTGACCAGCATCAGCAATACCACCACCCCGGCAAACTTGCTTACATGGGCGGGCAAGGAGTGCGACATTGCCCTGAAGAACATCACCGAGAATAAAAGCATTATCAGCTTCAATGCCTACTACGCCCATGTGCTCACCGACATCATCCTTCCCGATAGTGCCGTCGTAGGCTTGGGCACCAGCATGCAGCTTACTGCCACGCTCGTCCCTGACAACGCCAAGGCCACGCTGACATGGACGTCAGACAACATGGCCGTGGCCGTCGTCGATGCCAATGGGCAGGTAACCGCCGTCAGCAATGGTACTGCCAATATCACCGTAACGTCAGATAACAATATTTCTGCCACTTGCCGCGTCATCGTCAGGGATCTGGACATCGTGCCCAACATTGCCTCCTTCCGCAAGCTGGACGAGGGCAGCAGCGCAATACTCACCCTCATCGATGCTCAGGTGCTCATCAATCACAACGACAATGTGTATGTGCGTGACGCTTCCGGCAGTCTGCGCATCAGCGGTACAGGACTTAATGTTGCACAAAACAATAAGCTCAACGGAGTCATCTATGGAAAACTTGACCTTGTGAACCGTATGCCGCAACTGTCACCCGTGGAGAACACCACTAGTGTGCTGGGAGTCAATGTAACGACCGATGCCGATGCAGCACAGCCGTTAGAAGTGAAGCACAATGGCACCCTGACCGACGACATGCTCTGCGACCTCGTCGTCCTGAAGGGAGTGGAGTTGGTATTGGAAAACAACAAAGTGTACGCTAAGGTGGGCAACCAGCGAGCACAAATGTATAACACCTTTGGATTAAAGAATCTTTCTACACCAAAGGCCAACGACCTTGATGGCAAGTATTTTGATGTCACTGGCATACTGACCACCACTGTCAACGGCAACACACTGACATACGTCATCAGCCTCACTGGTTCGGTGATTGAGGTGGAGAAGCCTGTCGATGACCCCATCGTAGGCGATGTGAATGGTGACGGCTCAGTAGACGTGGCCGACATCTCGGCCATCATTAGCGTCATGGCTGGCTCGGAAGAATACGAAAGGGCTGACGTGAATGGCGACGGAACGATTGATGTGGCCGACATTTCGTCCGTCATCTCCATCATGGCCAACGGTCAATAGTTAATGTTCAATGGCAGAGAAAATGGCAGGGGAAAAACTTTGAACGGCTCAAATTTTTCCCCTTTTTCCTTGCGCAATCAAAAATCTATTCGTATCTTTGCCGATGTATTATTAATGATTGAAAAACCAATAACTAATAAAACTATGAAAAGACTAATCCTGAAACTTATTTTGCTTGTGATGCCCTTGATAGCAGCGGCACAAACAGACGACATGACGAAGCACCTACCCGCCAACTGGGGCGGATGGGTGAATCTGTCGTGCAGCGTGAACGACACCACTTACTACACCAGCGACCTGCTGCCCATGCAGGCAGCCGTCAGCGGCAAGACCCTCCATGTGTTCTGGCCTGACTGGAAGCCTAACACGCAGGGCGAGTACTGTATCTACTACCGCCGCTCGACCGATGCTGGACGGACGTGGGAGAATGCCCGTGCCATCGTCAAGTCGAAGAGCATGAACGTGTCCAGCGGCGGCTACTTAGTCCAATGTATCGGCGGCAACAGCAAGTGGTATGACGTTCAAGGGCAAAACGTCCGGCTGCTCACTGTTGTCCGCTCGGACAACGACCAGAACGACGAGCTGCTCTACACCTACTCCCACGACGGTGGCAAGACCTTCCAACAGCGCAAGGTGGCCGACGGCAGCTTGGCCGACGGTCATTACTTTTATTATCGCCCGCACGTGGTGAGCGACGGTCAGACGCTGGTTATCGCCTTCCAGCAGTCACGCTTCAACAACAGCGATTACCGGACGCGCGTGCTCACCTCCTTCGACGGCGGCAACACTTTCACTGACAAGCTGATTGATACGGTCAATACGCTGGGCGACGTCCAGGTATCGGGCCGTCGCTGGGCTTTGCTGAGCAACCATACCGACTTGTATAACGGCGATGGTAATGTATACCTCTCCACCTCATCCGACGGCGGTAACACCATCAGCACACGGAACATAGCCCCAATCCTCAAGGACGGCAAGTCGTGGTGTGACATGAACTACATGGCCGGCCTCAACGGTCAGTCGTATAACTACCACCCACAGATGACCCTTGAGGGCGACGTCATCAACGTGCTCTTCCGGGGGTGCATCGACAAGGACGAGGAAAATCCGGGTTACAGCAGCAGCCGCGCCCACACCGTGTTTCGCCGCTCTACCGACGGCGGCAAGAAATGGTCTGAAGCAATGTACCTGCCCGGCTCTTCGGGCACATGGGGAGCCATCGCCGCCAAGGGGCAGCACATCTACGTGCTACAGACACCCAACGGCCCGAAGATGTGGCACTCACACGACGGTGGCAAGACCTGGGACGTGCAGGAGCGATGCTACTGGAGCGGACGCTACGACGGTTTCGCCAATTTCTTTGAGTTGTACATCGCCCCCGACGACCCCACTGGCCAGCATGTCTACATGACGGGTGTGCGCGGACTATTGGTGGAGTCGAAGGACGGCTTCCGCACCGTACACCGCAACTTCGCCATCGGCGCTGAGTCGTGGGACTACAAGAACTGGAACAACAATTCGTTCACCGTGCTGATGGACAGCGAGGGTACCGAGCACTGGCTGATGCACTACAGCTCGCCCTACAAGCCCTTCGAGAGCTACTTCTGGAACATCGTCTATCGCCGCAATGACTCCGAACCCGCCATAGACAGTAAGAATATGGCGCTCGATATATCGGAGGTCGTCGACCAGCCCATCAACCGTCCAATGACCAACCTCACCATCCCCATGACGCCCAGCCTCATGGACACCCAGGAGGCCACCACCGTGGAATGTTGGGTGAAGGTAGATAAAGGCAACAGTTTCCAGATAGCCTGCCTGACAAATGACAACCCGACCTACGAAGGCAGCCGCTTCTACGGCGGCTGGTACATCGATGTGGCCAGCGACTACAGCGACTTCTTCTCCTTCGAGGGAGGTGTGTGTACCGAGCTGTCGGTCGACGGCGCCGGAAAGACCATCTGGGACCGCTGGCGCTACCAGAACAAGGAGTGGGGTCTGTGGCATCATGTGGCCCTGACCTACGACTCCAAGGTGGAGAAAGACAATGTGCGGCTCTATGCCGACGGTCTACTTATCGGCACCGCTACCGAGCAGGGCAAGTTGCGCATCGGCAACAACCCCATTGTCATAGGCCGTGAAGCTAACCGCTATGAGCCGAAGGGACTGGTGGACAACTTCGCCATCTACAGCCGTGCCCTGACGCAGGAGGAGATTCAGCAGCACCTCTACAACCTGCCCGATGCCAACGACAAGGACTGCCGACTGCTGCTCACCTTCGACGGCTCGCTACAGGACAAGAGCAAGTACAAGAACCACCCCGTGCCCCTGATGAACGCTATCCTTGTGGAGCACGACGGCATACGCGCCCCGCACCCCGACTTTACCCTCACCAAGGACGTGACGGGGCAGACCATCTACATGACTGACATAACCAAGGACGGCGAGACATATCAATGGATTAAGCCCGACCCATGGGCTTTGAATGATCCTGGAAGATACAGCACCAGCCAGAAACGCCACGAAAAGCAGGACTGCGGCGGTCATCCCGGTGTCTATAACTACTGGCTCGTAGCCAAGGGCACCGGCGACTGCAACGCCTGTGCCGCCATTACGAAGAGCATCATGGTGGGCGGGCTGAGCCGCGTCTATCCCGACAAGGCCGGACAAGCCGACGGCGTGAGGTTGCACATACAGGGCGGCTATGAGCTTACTTACAGCAACAAACCCCGCGTACTGCTGAAGCAAGGAACGACTGAGATAGAAGGCCAGTGGGACGTAGATTATGGCTATGACGCCGCCAAGGCCACCAGCATAGATGACCTGGCTCCCGCCGTCTTCAACCTCGCACAGGCCAAGACGGGCAAGTACGACGTCATTGTGGGCAACGACACCCTCTATCAGGGCTTCACGCTGGAGCAGGGTGAAGAACCCGCTGTGTGGGTGCAGGTGAACGGTCGTGGTGCTGGTCTCTGGGGCAAGTACCAGCGCTACACCATCGACTACGGCAACAAGTCCAACACGGCGGCCTACAACACGCCTATGTTCCTTATCATCCCCGACCGCCACGGCACCGTGGATGTGCAGTTCGACTTCGACTTCGAACTCTGTAACCCTGCACTCGATGACTATGGGCAGCAGATTGCACGTCAATTAGGCGACCACCTCATGGCCTACGACAATCAGGCGGGTGACAGTATACGCATCTATTCTTTCTTCATTCCCTATATAGGCCCCAACAGTACTAACCAATACTCGTTCCGCATCAAGATGACCAGCGACTCTGGCATAGCCGACAGCAACATGAAGATAGGCTACTGGATTGAGCAGCCGTGGGGACCCTACGATCCCGATGCACCTAACCCCTACAACATGAACGATACACGAGCACCATATACGATGGAGCAGGGTGAGTGCGTAGCCAATGAAATCGGCAAAGCTGCCTTGGAGACCGTTGTATCTGTCATTCCCGGCATAGGTTGCATGTATGCGTTAGGCAAGACCTACCATCAGACTTTCGACAGGAAAGCACCTCCTGGTACCTTCTTGGGAAACTGCATCTCATCTGTGTTCAGTTGTGCTGCCGACGCGATTCCCGGCAGCATGGTGGCCTTTGCCGCCTTTAATCTGGCCAGCTTGGCGTGGACTTACTATAGTGCTGGCAGCAGTGCAAAAGGTTGCCTCAACGGCGACCCCAACTCTATCAACCACCAGGGACGCGGCAGCTACGACCCCAACGAGATGATCGGCCCATGGGGACATGACGATACAAGACACTACATCAAGCCCATCCACAATATGGCCTACACCGTGACCTTCGAGAACAAGGCATCGGCCACCGCTCCAGCCCATGAGGTGTTCGTCACCGACACCCTCGACGCCACGAAGTACGACCTCTCCACCTTTGGCTTCAGCTCCTTCGGATGGGCAGACACTACACTCGTTGTAGGCGGTAGCCGGACGCAAGAGTTCACGCGCGATATTATATATAATGTGAAGGGACAGGACATCCTGGTGCGCGTCAGCGGACAGTATGATGCCACGACGGGCATTGCCCGCTGGAGCTTCGTCTCGCTGCAGAAGAACGGCAACGAGATTGAAGACCCCGACCTGGGCTTCCTTGTGCCCAACAACGACAACCGCGATGGCGAGGGTTTTGTCAGCTTCTGCATCGAGCACAAGAAGAACCCGAAGAATGGCACCACGGTGAGCAACCGCGCTACCATTGTCTTCGATGCCAATGCGCCAATCATGACCAATAACTACGTGAATACCTTCGATACCGACTATCCGACATCGAAGATAACAAAGGTGGAGGAACAGGATGGAAAGCTCGTCGTTACCATCAAGGGCAACGACACCACCAGTGGCATCGACGCCTTTAACCTCTTCGCCTTCAAGAACGGCAGCACCGAGCCCGAGCTTCTGGCAAATGTCAATGTTGAAAGTGCTGTAGGAGATAATTTCCAGTCACCGACCGTAACCATCACCGTCGATGTGGAGCCTGGCACCACCTATGGCCTCTGCGTGCTGGCCACCGACCGCGTGGGCTGGAACGAGCCGAAGAGCCTGAGGCCCGAACAGGAGATAACCACTAGCGGCACCTCCATCAAGACCTACGAACTCAGCGTAGCCGATGCCGGCTATGCCACCTTCTACGACTCCAAGTACAACTACCAGCTGCCTGCCGCCCTGAAGGCCAGCACCGTGAGCGGCACCAGCGGCAACCGTCTGACCTACAAGGCCCTCACTGGCGGCATCGTGCCACGGGGCACCGCCGTACTCATTGAAGCTACGCCGAAGAAGGCCGCCACCTATACCCTCACCAGTACCACCTCTGCTGGAGGTGATTTGCAGTCCCCGGCCTCCGACAATCTGCTCCACGGCAGTGACGATGCCACTACCGTCACTGCTGGAGGGAATATGCAATATCTGTTCTACAAACTTGCCTACGGCCCGTCGGGCACCTCGCTGGCCAACCGCTTCGGCTGGTTCTGGGGCGCCCAAGACGGTACACCCTTCCACATCGAAGGCCACCATGCCTGGCTTGCACTGCCCAAGGCCGACGGCGCACGTGCTTACCTCATCGACGAAGAGGGTACAAGCATCAGCGAAACAGTAAACAGTGAATTATCTAACAGTAAATGTTTCGACCTGCAGGGACGCCCCGTGGAGAATCCCACCCAGTCCGGCATCTACATCCGCAACGGTCGTATTATCGTAGTCAAATAACTCCTAACTCCCAACTCCTAATTTCCAATGAACAAGACTATATTTTTTGCTATCAGCCTTTTCCTTCTTTCCTGCGGCGGCGGTGGCGGCGACACCGCCGAGCCCGCCCCGCAGCCAACTCCCACGCCCACTGTCGGCAAGTTCCTCACCAAGCAGTGCGACATGCCTGCCGAAGGGTCGGAGATAACCATTGCCCTCACCGGCCTGACGAAGGAGGTGACACGCACCGCACACGTCGGCACGGCTACCTGGGTGACCACCACCCTGCAGCCCTACACCGGCGGAACGCCACAGGTGACTGTAGCCTGCACACAGAACCTGGAGACAGCGACCCGAACGCACGACGTCATCTTCCTCGCCGCCAACGACACGCTGCTCCTCACCGTCAGCCAGCAAGCATACCAAAGTGGGGGAACCGACGTCAACAATCCCGTCGACACCCCCACCGACCAGCCAGCATGGTCGAGACAAGAGTAGCCAACGGTCAATGAAACTCCAGCTCCAGTTCCCTAGTGCCTAGCAGGTTATAGCTCAGGCGGTGATAGGGCGTGGTGCCGTACTGACGGATAGCCTCACGGTGGCGTAGGGTAGGGTAGCCCTTATTCTTATCCCAGTCATACTGCGGGTATTCCTGGTGCAGGGTGTTCATATAGTCATCTCGGTAAGTCTTAGCCAAGATAGAGGCGGCGGCAATAGATAGATATTTGCCGTCGCCTTTTACTATAGTGGTATATGGCAGCCCGCCGTAGGGCTTGAAGCGGTTACCGTCCACGATGATAGCCTCCGGCCTCACCTTCAGTCCGTCGAGTGCGCGGTGCATGGCCAAGATGGAGGCATTGAGGATGTTGATGCGGTCTATCTCCGTTGGTGTCACGATACCCACGGCCCACGCCACAGCATCGCGTTCTATCACCTTGCGCAGTTCGTAGCGCC